>Ga0118677_10000805_pt1 | contig 68080 bp, 50 predicted proteins | sample AliMusrvi5mmetaG_FD_86154 | JGI IMG/M metagenome (GOLD analysis project Ga0118677, IMG submission 86154) | reverse complement strand
GGCTGGACGTCGTCCTGACAAGGGCGGCCGGAAGTTCGGCCGCCCGCTGAGCCGTCCGAAGCGCTCGGGCAGGTCGAGCTCGCGGATGTTCGAGCCGCTCGCAGGCTCAGGGCCCCCGAGAACCGTGCCAAGAAGCGCCGCCGGGCCCTCGGATCCGCCCCAGACGAGGGGCGCCGCCGCCGCGCCGCCCAAGGCGGCCGGGGGACGGCCCCGAGCGGTCTTGGTGGCGAGGAGGCCGGGACCTATACTGGCCTGGAGCCTTTAGGAGGTCGCCATGCGTCTCGTCCATGCCCTGGTCTCGTGCGTGATCGCAGCCGCTGCGGCGGTTTCGGCCCTCGGCGCCGACGTCATCCTCAAGGACGGCCAGTCGATTGCCACGGCGAAGCCGTACGCGGTCAAGGGGAAGATGGCGGTCCTGACCCTGACCGACGGCTCCCTCGTCTCGATCCCGGTCGCGGACATCGACGTGGAGAAGACGGCCGCGGCGGCGAAGGTCGCTCCGGCGGCGCCCGCCGCCGAGGTCGTGCCGGTCCCCGCCAGGAAGCCGACGACCCCGGGGGAGGCCGCCAAGAGCAGGCCGGGGAAGCGGGCGTCGGTGGTCCTGACCGACGGGGACGTCCGGGGTTCCGTCGACCAGCCGGACGGAGAGAAGGCCGAGAAGGGCGACGGCGAGGTTTCCATGGGGCCGACGTCCGAGACGCGGACGAAGACCGGCTATTCGATCTCCGGCTCGGTCGTCAACTCCGGCACGATCACGGCCGCCGCTGCATATACCGCAACCGAAATGCCGCGGGACTTCCGCGTTTCGATCACAAACTCGAAAGACGAAGCTGCGTATCCGATCTCAAGTTTCACTTGGCTGCTGGTGCCAGAGAAGATCGACGATGCTGCGAAGCGGAGAGCAATCACTCAGTTTCTAAGGTGGGTGTTGACCGACGGGCAGAAGTTCGCGATGTCCAATCATTATGCGCCTTTGCCCGGCGACGTTGCCCTGCGCGTGCTGCAGGAAATCTCCGCCATTCATTAGCGCTCGATGGAGAAACTATATACCTGATAGGGATGACCAATGAAACAGAAACGTGTGCTTGTTCTTTGCACCGGCAACTCGGCGCGCAGTCAGATGGCCGAGGGTCTATTCAGGCACCTTGGCGGCGACCGCTATGAAGTGTTTTCCGCGGGCACCCACCCGTCTCTGGTCAGACCGGAGGCGATTGCCGTGCTTGCCGAGATTGGCATCGACATCTCGGGCCAGCGCTCGAAGTCGGTGGACGAGTTTGTTTCTCAACCGCTGGACCTCGTAATTACGGTTTGCGACAACGCGAAAGAATCGTGCCCGGTTTTCCCCGGCCGCACTGAACGTCTCCACTGGCCGTTTGAAGATCCGGCGCACTTGGAGGGGACCGAGGATGAGCGCAAAGCGGCGTTTCGCAAGGTCCGGGACCAGATCCGACAGAGGATTCAGGCGTTCCTCGCCGACGAATCATCAGTCATCAAATAGCCGCCGACGCGACCCCTAAGTGGATTCGATCCTGGCGCCGCACTTGCGAAATGCAGCCTCAAATCCCGGGATCGATTTCACGATCATCTCCCTCGGCACAGTAAGCGAGAGCCGGAGGTAGCCTGCCCGCCCGAAGCCTACGCCCGGCACCCCGAGTACACCCTCTGCCGTGAGCGAACGTACAAAGGCGACGTCGTCCAGGATGGGCGTCTTCAAGAAGACGTAGAACGTGCCCTCGGGTTTGGTTACCTCATAGCCGATCGCGGCCAGCGCGTTGCACAACAGGTCGCGCTTCGCTTGATAACCTCCGACATCAATCTTTGCGTCGAGCGCTTCAAGTTCTGCGAGTTGCCAGATTGCGGGCGCGTTGATGAAGCCTAGAATTCGATTCGCGAACGTGCACGCGGCACGCAGCGCAGGCCGCTCCGCGAGACGCGGACTCAACGCAAGATAGCCGATACGCTCGCCAGGTAGCGCCTGCGACTTCGACCAGGAATTGCAAACGACCGTATTCTCAATCAGGGCGGCCACTTCACTTTGCCGGCCGCCGTCGAAGACCAGATGCTTGTAAGGTTCGTCGCTGATCACCAAGACCGGATGATCCAATCGAGTGAGCAGCGCATTGAGTTCCAGCAGAACCTGCTCTGGATACACGCGCCCAGTCGGGTTGTTGGGCGTGTTTAAAATGATGGCGCGGGTGCGTGGCGTGATAGCCGCGGCGATCCGCTGCACGTCGGGAAGAAAGCTCGCATCGGTCTCGACCTGAACCAGTGTCCCAGAGTGGTTCGAGACGTAAAACGGATACTCCGAAAAGCAAGGCATCAGCACGATGACCTCGTCGCCCGGATCGAGAATCGACTTGAGAATCACGTTGCAGGCGCCTGCGGAGCCCACGGTCATAAAGACGTCGTCGGCAAGGAAATCGAGACCGGTCTCGCGACGGAGTAGCCCAGCCACCGCCGCACGAACGGCAGGGAATCCGGCGTTGGGCATATAGCCGTGCATGTTGGCGCGACCCTCGGCGACCACCCGATTCAAGGCACTGAGCACTTGCGAGGGCGGCTCCACATCGGGGTTGCCCAGAGTGTAGTCGTAGACGTTCTCCGCACCTCGTTCGCGCTTCAGGAGTGCGCCTTCTTCGAACATGCGCCGGATCCAGGAGGAGTGTTCCAGCTGTTGGGCTATGGCCTTTGATATGGGCATCGCTTAGTTTTAGCGGTTGTCTAGCGCGCCGCCATCGAGCACGTTGATGCCAGCGACCTGCAGGCGTTCGATGGCGGCATCGGGCTGATCGAAGCGGAAGACCAGCACTGCCTTCTCGCCCCGCAGGAACGGGAAGGCGTACATGTATTCGATGTTGATGGACGATCCCTCAAAGAGGCTCAGCACGTCCGCGAGTCCGCCGGGCCGATCAGGCACTTCTACGGCCACGACCTCCGTAACCTTTACTGCCGAGCCGGCCGCTTCGAGCAGGCGCTTCGCCTTCTGCCAGTCGGAGACGATCATGCGCAGGATGCCGAAACGCTGTGTGTCGGCCAGCGAGAGGGCACGGATATCGATGCCTTCGCGCGCCAGCAGGCGGCATGGGGCGATGACGTGGCCCGGCTTGTTCTCTGAAAACAGTGAGAGTTGTTGGAGCTTCATGGCTGCAACCGGCGGTCGATGACCCGCTTGGCCTTTCCTTCGCTGCGCTGTATGGTGCTCGGCTCCACCAGAGTTACCTGGACGCGGATGCTGAGCACGTGTTCGATTGCGTCGGCGATCTTGTCATTCAGCTGCTCCAGCGCGCCGATCTTGTCACTGAAGCTCTCCGATGTCACTTCTACCTGGACTTCCATCTGGTCCAGACCGTGATGGCGCGTGAGGATGATCTGGTAGTGGGGCAGCGTGCCCTCCACCTCCAGCAGCGCGCTTTCGATCTGCGAGGGGAATACATTCACGCCGCGGATGATCATCATGTCGTCGGTGCGCCGCCCAACGCGCCGCATCCGGCGAAGCGACCGGCCGCACGGGCACGGCTCGGGCATCAGCGCGGTAATGTCGCGTGTGCGATAGCGGATCATCGGCATGGCGTACTTGCTGAGTGTCGTCAGCACAAGCTCGCCGTCCTCACCGTCGGGCAGGACGTTGCCGGTATCCGGATCGACGATCTCCGGATAGAAGTGATCTTCAAAAATGTGCAAGCCGTTCTGGCATGGGCACTCCACGGCAACGCCGGGTCCGATGATTTCGGACAGTCCGTAGATATCGAATGCCTGAATTCCTGTGAGCCGCTCAATCCGGTCGCGCATCCCGGAGGTCCATGGCTCGGCGCCAAAGACGCCCACGCGTAAAGGCAGGTCGCGGATGTCGATATCGAGCTGGGCGGCCCGCTCGATCATGTGAAGAAAATAGCTCGGAGTACAACAAATTGCGGTGACGCCGAAATCCTTCATCACCATGATTTGGCGATCGGTATTGCCTCCTGAGATCGGGATCACGGTTGCGCCAAGATCCTCCGCGCCATAGTGTGCGCCCAGGCCGCCGGTGAACAGGCCGTAGCCGTAGGCGTTCTGGATCACGTCTCCCGAGTGCAGGCCGCAGGTGGCGAAGGCGCGCTTCATCACGGATGTCCAGACGTCGAGATCCTGTCGCGTGTAGGCCACGACAATCGGCTTGCCGGTGGTTCCGCTGGAAGCGTGCAGGCGCACGATTTCTTCCATCGGGCTGGCGAAAAGTCCGAATGGATAGGTGTCGCGCAGGTCCGTTTTGACCGTGAAAGGAAGCAGCGAAATGTCGGCGAGCGAGCGTATTCTGTCCGGGGTCAGGCCGCGCTCGTCCAGGCGTGCGCGGAAGTGCGGCACGCGTTCCCAGGCCCTGGTCACGATGTTTTTCAGCCGGCTGAGCTGGAGTTCCCGCAACAGAGCAATCGGCACGTAATCCGGTGCGCTCGCAGGAGAGTAAACCGTCTGAGCGGTCGTTTTGGCCGGGCATTCCTTTACTGTGACCATGCATCCCTCCCGATCTGAAACGACTCGCGGTTTAGAGCGTGCAATTTAGGCGCGAGATGGGCCAGGACCGCCTCGATCCAGGCCTCTTCAGGGAATTCAAGATAGCGGCTGAGCACTCCCAGCAGCGCGACGTTGATGCTCTTCTCGCTACGAAGCTTGCGGCCTTGCAGCGTTGAGGGGTCGATCAGGACGCCGCCCGGCTTTAACATCGAACGGTTCACCTCGACCTGCGTCTCTTCGAGCACGAGCAAGAAATCCGCCTCGCCTTCGGGCACCATGGGGCTGAATACCAGCGGTCCAAAGCGTACGTCGCTGGAGACCGAGCCGCCGCGCTGGCTCATCCCGTGGATCTCGCTTTTCTTTACGTCAAGACCTGCGCCGAAAGCGACATCGGCGATGATGTCGGACGCCTTGAGCACGCCCTGCCCGCCTAGACCGGCGACGACCACGTTAGTTACTTTGCTGTTCATTGCACTTCTCGTATTGCCGGATAGACGCCGTCGCCAGCAGACAGTCGCGCCGGGCGATGACCAGGCAAAGCTCGCCGCTGTCCAGGCATGATTTGACGAGTTCCTCAAACGCGTCCGGGTTCAGCGTAGGGTCCATCACATGCACGCGGCGAATTCCCATTGCACGGGCGACGTCTTCAAACACCAACTTCCCGGTCTTGTGATGATCCAGGGTGCGGCCTGTGCCGGGATGCTCCTGCATACCCGTCATGGCCGTCGTCCCGTTGTCGAGAATCAGTAGCACGTGACCAGTGGGCGGTGGGTTGTAGATCATCTCCGCCAGTCCTGTAAGCCCACTGTGCACGAAGGTGCTGTCACCAATCACGCTGACTACGCGGCGTGCCTGCTCAGGCGGCAACACGTGCCTCATGCCTAGGCCCACGCCGATGGACGCTCCCATGCAGACCAACGCGTCCATCGCCTCAAAGGGAGGCAATACACCCAATGAGTAGCAGCCGATGTCTCCGGAGACGATGCAATCCAGATGGCGCAGTGCCGTGAACACTGTGCGGTGCGGGCATCCGGGGCAGAGCGAAGGCGGCTTGCCGGGCAGCGGCTTGGGCTCGGGCGAGAGGTCGCCTTCCACAATGCGACGAACGCGCGATACCGTCAGTTCTCCGAACCGAAAAGCCTCCGGCTTATCTTCGATTGCGATGCCCGCGTTGCGCGCCTGTTCCACGAGGTACGGGTCGCCTTCCTCAATCGCGAGGCACAGATGGACGCTGTCGGCGAACTCCAGCATTCTCACAAGCGGCAGCGGGTAGGTCATGCCTGGCTTGAACACGCTCGCGCCGGGACAGGCTTCGCGCACGTGCTGAAATGCTATGCCCGAGGTGACGATGCCAATGTCCGTTCCGCCCTCGAAGACCACCGTCGGTCCTTCGGCGTCGTTCCACTTTGCCATCTCCGCGAGTTTGGCCCGCAGTCGGCGGTGCGCCGGCCGCGCGTACGCCGGGATCATCACATGCGACGGAATGTCACGGACAAACTCGACCGGCGCGGCCGGCGGGGCGGGATAGCCGGGCGTTCTGACAATCGTCTTCGAATGGCACACGCGCGTGGTCATGCGGAGCAGCACTGGCGTGCTCCACCGCTCTGATACTTCAATCGCACGCAGCGTAAAATCATAGGACTCTTGTGAATCGGCAGGCTCGAACATCGGGACGCCCGCCGCGACAGCGAAGCGCCGATTGTCCTGCTCGTTCTGGCTGGAGGCTAGTCCGGGATCGTCAGCCGAGACGATCACAAGCGCGCCGCGCACGCCGGTGTAAGCAACGGTGAACAGCGGGTCGGCCGCCACGTTCAGGCCAACGTGCTTCATCGTCACCAACGCCCGCGCGCCGGCGAACGATGCGCCTATGCCGACCTCGAGCGCAACCTTCTCATTGGGCGCCCACTGCGCATGCCCACCCAAGGCCTCAAATGATTCCAGAATTTCAGTAGAAGGCGTTCCGGGGTATCCGGTCCCGAACTGAACTCCGGCGTCGTGCGCCGCCAGCGCGACCGCCTCGTCCCCACTCAGAATCTGTCTCCGGGAAGCAACGCTGGGAGCCAAAGTGCCATCCTTACGAAAAAATCCGACTAAAAGAGTAGTTTATTGGAAATGAGGCTAGGTGGGCAAACACCGCACGCAGTCGTCTGCCGCCAGATGGGAGAAATCGCGGCGGCCTCACCTTATCCCGAAGAGTGCAAAATGCCGAGTCGAGGACCTCAAGGCTCGCCGGATTGCTACCATTAACGGTTTGATTCTCTCTTTTTTGGATGCGCTTGAGGAGTGGCAATGACCGACAAGGTGCTGGTGTTTGATACGACGTTGAGAGACGGGGAACAAGCCGCCGGAACTCGGCTAGGCAGCCGGGATAAGTTGATGGTAGCCCGGCAGTTGGCACGCTTGAACGTAGACATTATCGAAGCGGGCTACCCCGCCTCATCCCCCGAGGATTTGCACGCGGTGCAGCAGATCGCGGAGGAGATCACGGGACCCATCATCTGCGCGTTGTCACGGGCAGTCGCTGAGGACATCAGGGCCTGTGGCAAAGCTTTAGCGAAGGCGAAACGCCCGCGAATACACACCGGTATTGGGGCCTCCGACGTCCACATTCTGGGGAAGTTCCGTGACGAGAAGTACGGCCGCGACCTGACGGAGAAACGGGTCCGGATTGTGGAGATGGGCATCGAAGCGGTGAAACTGGCCAGACAGTATGCCGATGACGTGCAATTCTATGCCGAGGATGCAGGACGGTCCGATCCGGCATTCCTGTTCCTGATGCTGCAGGCGGTGATCGAAGCGGGCGCCACCGTGGTGAACATCCCCGACACCACCGGCTACTCGGTGCCCGAACAATACGGTGCGCTGATTCGCGGGATTCGTGAAAACGTCCCGAACATCGATCGGGCGACCATCAGCGTTCATTGTCACAATGACCTGGGAATGGCAGTCTCCAACGCGCTGGCCGGCATCAGGAACGGTGCCCGGCAGGTCGAGGGCACTATCAACGGGATCGGAGAGCGTGCGGGTAACGCGGCGATCGAGGAAGTGGTCATGGCACTGCGCACGCGCGCCGATTACTACGGCGTTCACACCGGCGTCGAAGCGCGCGAGTTCTGCCGCACCAGTCGCATGGTCGCCGACATGCTCGGCATGGCGGTTCCGCCAAACAAAGCCGTGGTCGGCGCCAATGCGTTTGCGCACAGTTCGGGCATTCACGTCGATGGGTTCCTAAAGAACCGTGACACTTACGAGATCATGCGTCCCGAGGATATTGGGCTGGAGGAGAGCCGCGTCGTGCTGACTGCACGCACCGGCAGACACGGCCTGCGCGACCGTCTCAACAAACTCGGCTACGAGCTTTCGAAGGAAGAACTGGACCAGGCTTACGCGCGCTTCCTGCTGGTCGCCGACAAGAAACAGGAGGTCTTTGACGAAGATCTGGCGGCCATCCTGCACGAGGAACTGCAGCCCGTTCCCGACGCATTCCTACTCGATTATCTGCAAATCTACAGCGGCACTTCGGCTATTCCGACGGCGACCGTGCGGTTGCGCGCAAAGGACGAAGTGCGTCAGGGCGCATCCATCGGCAATGGTCCGGTGGACGCCGTTTACCGCGCGATCGCTTCCGTCACTAAGACGTCCGCACGTCTCACGCGTTACGACATTCGCGCTGTCACCAGTGGAACCGAGGCTATGGGCGAAGTGACCGTACGTCTAGAGCAGGGGGACAAAAAGGCCACTGGCCGTGGGGCCTCTACAGACGTGATTGAAGCCAGCGCCCGGGCCTACGTGGATGGGCTGAACAAACTTGCGAGTCAAGGTGAAGCCGCGCGGGACGACGTTGGATCGGGACCTTCACTCTGAGTTGAAGTGCGGGCTAAGCGATGTCAGCCAGGCGCAGGAGGCCTCTGAGAGCTTGCTGGTCGAAGCGCATGACGTTGATCAACTCCTCCTTCGAAATGGTCAGTTCGCGCTTCCCGTCGTTCGCGCCGCCCAGGTTGGGATGTTCCATGTGCAACTGGAGTGGACCACGGAATCCGCTCGCCTTCAGCATCGGCAGAAAGCGCTTGAAGTCCACCATGCCCATGCCCAATGGACACCAGCCCACTTCCCATTTGCTTGCGGCGCCCCGTTTCCAGAAGAAGTCCTTCAAGGCCACGCCGCGGACGCGCGACTGCAGCAAGCGCCAGCTATGCACCCACCCCCCGAGACCGCCCTCCACCGTGGCATGCGCGATATCGAAGTTCACGGCGACTGCGCTCGTGTCAAACCCATCGAGCAACATGTGTAGATCCCAGAATGATGCGCCCAGTTGGGCTTCGCCGGAATGAGTGTGATAGATCGCGCATACGCCGTACTGCCTATTCAACGCGGCCAGGTCTTTCACCCGGGCACGGAATTCCGCAATCTGCCGAGGCAGATCGCGCTTCAGGTCGTAAACAAAACCGCCCCAGCGGTAGGTGCGAATGCCAAGTGACGCGAGGGTCTTCACCACGCGCTCGGCATCGGGTGTTCGTGCGTCAACAATGCCGCTGGTCACCATGGGCGTCGCCAAGCCAGCTTTGTGGATGATCTCGACCGCCTTCGGAAGGTCATCCTCCACCCGTGACGGCAGCACATGACCGCCGTCCCGAACAGTCAGGTCGATGCCGTCATATCCGAGGCTCTTGCACAGATCCGCCATCTCCTGGATTCCGGCCCATTGGAAATGCTTTGAAAATGCGTTGATTGCCATGTGTTCCGGGGCAGTGCTGGCGGATGTGGCAGATACAGTCGCCATCGCAGCCAGCCAGTCCCTACGCGAAAGCTGTTCAGACATGGCGGGTCTCCTTATCCTTCAACCGTTTTCAAGGTGTCGTTCCAACGCATCCGACAGCCGTTGCGCAGTGACATGTTCGCTAACTGCGTGACCAGAGCCGCCTGGAACCCAAGGCGCATTGGTGCCGTCGGGGACTTGCGACTGCGCACGCATTCCAGGAAATTGCGCACGTGCAAATCTGTGGCGTAGCTGAACCCTTTTTCGGAGCGCATGTCCGTGGCCGGCTGTTCCTCGCCCCCCAGTCTGTAAACGCGCAGGTCTTCGCGCCCGACATCCATCCGGGCCTGGTCCCCATCGAGCTGATTCAGTTGATCGTTGCGCGATTTGTAGTGCATCGCAGCGTAATTAATAGAGAAGACAGCCAGGAAATCTTCCGGGTATTCGGCGGTCACAACGACTGATTCCGGCGTGTCGGCCCCGGACTTGTGAGGACGGCCAGCAGCCGCGGTCACCGCAAGTGGGTAACTTGCATTCATCAACAAGTGGATGCCGTCGTAGACATGCGCACCCTGGTCTCCGACAATTCCACCGGCGTAGTCGGCGGCGTATCGCCAGTTGAAGAACACGTTCGGGTCAAGCGGCCGGCGGCGCACGGCCGGCCCCTGCCATTGCTCCCAATCGAGCGGGCCTTTCAGCTTTGGAGCGGGACCATCGCCAATGTAGTTGTTGAGCCACCAGGAACGTACCATGCGCACCGCGCCGAGCGCGCCGCTGGCGACGATCCGGCGTCCTTCGAGATACAGATCATAGCTGCGGCGCTGCATGCCGACCTGGATGATGTTCTTGGAACTCGCCTCGGCCGCCACCAACTCCACGCCCTGCTCCGGCGTCTGGCAGAGCGGTTTCTCCACGTAGACGTCTTTGCCGGACGCCAACGCGTCCAGGACCATGCGGTGGTGCCAGTGTTCGGGGGTGGCGATCAGGACCGCGTCGATGCTCTTGTCTTCAAGCAGCTTGCGGTAATCGCGATAGGCGCGAGGTGCATTGCCGGGCACTTTGGATGCCGTCGAGAGTGCCTGCTCCAGATTCGGCTCGTAGACGTCGCAAACAGCGTGCACGCGGACGGACGGGTCTTTTTGGAAGACCGTCATGACGAATGTGCCGCGTCCACCAGCGCCAATCAGACCGAGCGAGACACGGTCAGAAGCCGCTCCGAATGCGGCCGTCGCTGCGCCGCTTGTCAGAAGAAAAGTCCGCCTGTTCATCGCACCTGCCCGCTCATCGGAGTAAGCCTCATACTACTCGCACGGGGGCAACCGCGCCCAGACCTGGGCCCGCGATCTCGCTCGTTGCCATCGTCCCATCGCGAATTCTAAAGAGCCCAGGGAATCTGGCCACCCAGGCTTCGTTTGCCGCCGGAACGTACTCGCGAGCATTTGCCTCAAGCGTTCCGGCGCCGGGAACGTGGGCGGCCAACGCGGCCGAGTGGATCAATGCAGCGCCGGGGCAAGTCAGATCCTGCACGCACAGAAACATCTTCCACACCTGGGCCGCGGCGGCCATCAGCACAGCCTGCGTCTGGCCCTTACAAGCCTTCAAAGCGGCCCCGGTATAGCCCATCTCGCGCGCCAGCGCGAGGCTCTCCAGATCCGTGAGCGATTCGTCGATCACGACAGGGCGCAGTCTCGCAGCTTCGTGCATTACATTGCGGCGATCCGCATTTAAGTCGCGTGCCGTCGGTTGCTCGACGTACTGAATCATCTCGAATCCACGCCGCGATTTCTCGCGCACCTTTCGAAGCACTTCGATCAGGTAGCCCACATTCGGGCAGCGCTCGTTGAAGTCAAGCGAATAGAACCAACGAGACACGCCGCGCTGCGGGAGCACTTCGCCAGCAATGCGATCCACGCCTAGAATACGCTCACGGTCCCACTGCCCGTCGTCGCCGTTCAGCTTGATCTTGAAATGCGTTAGCCCGTTATGTTCGATCCACTGCGGCAGCGTCTCCGGCAGGCCATCGTCGATGCGCTGCTTGAGATCCTTCGCTTCCAGCGGGTCGGCCGCTCCGACCGAGTGGTAGACCTGAATCCGAGGCACAGGGTTCCGTAGCATGAATTCGTCCAGACGCTTCCCACGAAACTCCGCGCCCAGAAAGCGCCCCAAGTCGTCGCGCAGATGCTCTCTTCCGTAACATTGCCAGACGCTCCTGCCGTGGAGTTTGCCGTAAGCGTCGTGAAGTGCCGCGTCGAACGCACTGGCCGTGACTAGAGTGCAAAGCTTCGGAATTGGTGCGTCGAGCGCCAGTTCCCGACTCACCTCAGCCGCCGCCTTGAGCCATGCGGGTTCGAGCAGCACTCCGAGTTCAACCGGGTGGCCGTATTCTCTACAGCTTGCGGTGATGGTTGTCACACGGTGCGCAAGCTCCCGCATCGCGCCGAGCGTCTTATCGTAGGGCATCGTGCGCGACGGGAAACTCCACACGTTTCCCAGCGGCATCGACCCAAAGCCTTCGACACTGCGCCCCGCCCGATTCCGAACACGAACCCGCACGTTCAGCAACGTGACTCGATCTACTTCGACGCCACCAAACTTGTAAGGCGTCCGGTAGCGATAACCCTCTTCGGAGATCGAAACGGATTCGATGCGGATGTCGTTGGGATTAGGTTGAACGATACCGGGCGCCGCAGCCAATGTGCCCAGGAAGGCGCGCCGCGTATGACCGGAGAGAAACATGGTCCATCCAGTCTAACTCCACAAATGATTCAGATCTCCACGACCACCGTCAGTCGCTCCAGCTGATTCTGATCCACCAACAAAAGTACGCGGTCGCGTCCGCTAACAGACACTGCAACTTCCAACTCACTCTAGGGCCAAAGACACCTCGGGGCTGCAGGGAATTTGCAGGAGTGGCATCTTGAGGGTTGGAGGAATTGAAGCGATGGCTGTGAAGAAGATCCTGATCCTGGCCGGGGACTACGTCGAAGATTATGAGTTGATGGTCCCGTTCCAGATGCTGGAGATGGTGGGTCATCAGGTGGACGTGGTTTGTCCGGGAAAGAGGTCAGGCGCCGTGGTTCGCACCGCCATTCACGATTTCGAAGGCGACCAGACCTATTCGGAAAAGCGCGGGCACAATTTTGCCCTGAATGCCGACTTCGACAAGGTGCAGGGAGAGGACTACGACGCGTTGGTGATCCCCGGTGGACGGGCACCCGAGTACATCCGTCTCACTCCGAAAGTGCTGGACCTGGTGCGCCATTTCGCCTCCGCAGGCAAGCCCATCGCCAGCGTCTGCCACGGCGCGCAGGTCTTGACTGCCGCTGGCGTCGTCCAGGGGAGGCGCATCAACTGCTACCCTGCTGTCGCACCCGAAGTCGGACTCGCCGGCGGTACGTACGTTGAGCTGAAGATGACCGAGGCGATCACCGATGGCAACTTCGTGACAGCTCCCGCGTGGCCCGCGCATGCGGCGTGGATCCGTCAATTCCTGGCCGTCTTGGGCTCGAAGATCGAAGCCTAGTTCAGGTCCGGGCTTACCGATAAAGAAAAGAGCGCACGGCGGCGGCCACTTTCGCGCCCTCACATCCTGGCGCCGAGTGGCCGCAGTTTCCTTCCAGCCTTACAATCTCGGCGTGGAGCAGCCGACCGAACTCTAAAGACGGCCCAGGTGTTACAACGTGATCCTGTGTGGCCGAAATCACCAGCACCTTGGCCTTCACCGCCGCCGCAGCAGCCTCAATCGAGCCGCCGAACTGCTCCGCCACATCAATGGACATCATCGCCTGAACCTGGCGGAGCTTGTTGTTCGCGTCGGATCCACTCTTCTCCCGCTTAGCTTTGTCCAGCAACTCGAAGACTTGCTGCCTCGTCGTGACCTGATTGAAGTGCTCAGGCGTGGTCAACAGCAGCGCGCCGAATTCGGCCTCCGCCGCGCGGGCAGGGTTTTCTGTGTAGTTGCCATCGCGCCAAGTCGCATCGTTCACGATGGCGTCGATCTGCGCTTGCCAGTGCAACAGGTCGTACGGCGCGAGCCGCGGCGAGCCAACGATCGGGATCGCCTTGTCCATGAATTCCGGATAAGCGGCAATCCATTGAAACGTCTGCATTCCGCCCATTGAGATCCCCACTACGGCCTTCAGGTGCCCGATGTGCAATACCCGCGTCAGCAGGGCATATTGGGTCTCCACCATGTCGCGTACGGTGAACTTCGGGAAACGCATGCGCGGCTGCAGGACGCTGTTGGATGGGGACGAGGACACGCCATTGCTCAGTGGATCCACCGCGACGACGAAGTCCTTCGAGAGGTCGATACCCGTGCCCGAGCCGACCGTGGAAAGCATCTGGCCGGTATTGCCTCCGGCCCATGCCGGGAAGAGGATCACATTCGTCTTCGTTGCGTTCAACTTGCCGAAAGTCCGATAGCCGACGTGGCAATCCCGCAGCACTTCGCCGCTGCTCAGCTTGAAGTCACCAAGTTCGGCAAACTGCTGCTCCTGTGCCACGGCGGAGCCAGCCAGGAAGAGTGCAAGCGCGCAGGTCAGTGAGGATCGCAAGCGTTTCATAAAAGCATCCTTGTCAGGGAATGAACAGCGGGGGTTCAGAGCCTGCTCGACACCGAACTCCGCACGCTGCGGCCCGCGTCGCTCAGTCGAGTGACATCCAGCGGGATCACTTGTCCCTCGACTCCCCCGATCACTTCCGCGGTGTGCAGGTAGGCCGGCACGCCGCCTGTGACGTAGTGCGTGACACGCCCACTACCCTTCGCGCCGTTTCCGCCCAGCGCGGCGGCGACTGCGTCTGCTGTCACTTCGGCGCTTGAAACAAGCGCGACGGCGGACCCGCATACGCGCTGGATCACCGGAGCCAGTACCGGGTAGTGAGTGCACCCGAGTATCAGTGTGTCCACATCCGGCAGCTTCGCCAGGTAGTGCCGGGCCAGCACCTCAGCATCCTCCGAATCCGCCAGCCCCTCTTCCACCAGGTGAACGAACATCGGGCAGGCCTGCGCCCAAACCTTCAGTCCCAGCGCTTTCAACTTGGACTGGTACACGCCGCTGGCGATGGTCCCCTTGGTGCCAATCACCGCGACGTGACCCGAGCGGGTGACGCGCCGCGCCGCTTCAACGCCGGGGTCGATTACGCCCCACACGGGCACATCGAGATCGTCGGCGAGTTGCGGCAGGGCCGAGGCCGAGGCCGTATTGCAGGCGATCACGATTCCGCACACATCCAACTGCTGCAGAAAGCCGGCGATCTCGTATGCGAACTCACGGACCATCGCCTTCGGCTTCCGTCCATACGGCACGCGCGCCGTGTCGCTGAAGTAGATGAAGTCGTGGTTGGGCAATTTGCGGCGGAGCGCCTTCAACACCGTCAGCCCTCCGACGCCTGAATCGAAAACGCCGATCGGCTGGCTCATGCGCTCGCTTCGCTCCAAAACATGCACCTTCAGTATACGGGTGGGTCTCCGCCGGCACCCGCCAGTCCGTCCGCCATTCCTGCGACTTGCGGTATGCCCCTCGTTGCTATATCTTCATCACGTGAATCTCACCCGCCGTTCCGTACTCACCACCATGGCCGCTGGCACTGCTCTGCAGGCCCAGCGCTCGAAAACCCCGAACTGGAAGCCGAAACTCGGAGTGCTCTGCGAGTACTCCGACCAGAATTTGGAATTCGTAAAGGCCGAGGGTTTCACCAGCATGGAACTCATGCTGAACCCCGACCGTTTGGATGACGCGGCGATCAGCTCGATCAAGGACAAAATCCTGCGCGCGGGCATCCACGTATCCTCGCTTGGCGTGAATGGGAATCATATCGACCCCGATCCCGCGAAGCGCGAACACCAGAACAAATACACGCTGAGATGTATCGAACTGGCGGGCAAGTTGGGTGTCCCAAGCATCGGCGGGCAGTCGGGGATGATCAAAGGGCGGCCGTTGAAGGAGCAAGTGGACGAGATCGTGCGTGTCTACACCGAGAAGTATTTCGCCGCTTGCGAGAAGCACAAGGTCAGAATTCTGTGGGAGCCCTGGGCCGGCGGGCCCAATATCGCCACCGGCCCGGTGGCGTGGGACCTTCTGTTCAAGGCGTTCAACGACAGCCCGCACCTGGGTCTGCAGTTCGATCCTTCGCACCTGCAGTGGCAGTTCATGGACCCGATCCAGGCCGCGCGCGATTTCGTGGACAAGATCTACGACATCCATCTGAAGGACACCGAGATCCTCTGGCACATCGTGCGCCGCGGCGGCATTCAGCCTGTGAACAATGCCGATTGGTGGCGCTTCCGCTTGCCCGGGAACGGATCGGTCGATTGGAAGGGCCTGTTCTCGGTTTTGGCGGAGGCGGGCTACACCGGCGCGATGAACATCGAGAATGAAGACGAGTTCTACTATCCGGCTTACAGCGGCGGCAATTTCACAGAGCAGTACAAGCGCGGTTTCCGCGTGGCCCACGAGTTCTTGAAGACCCTGGTGCCGCCCGTCGCGCTCTGATCGACCATCAGGAATCAGTTCGCAATGCCAGTCGGCTTATCGCGCCGATGGTGGTTCAATATGCGGGCCCGTGATCTCAATGTCCAGTGCCGCGCCGTTAAAGCTAAATTCTAGCCTCCTGCCGGGCGGCGACGGCACGTTGACGCCGTTTACCCGCACGGCTAGTCCGGCTGACCCCTCGCCCCTCAGCGCTCTACTGATCGCCGTCCTATCGAGGCTCAACATGCCGCTGCCCTCCGGACGGGCGGCGGCATGGATGGCGATGCGCTGCGGGCCGGGGAGTACGTGAACTGTACTCCCCGGACGGGTAAGCTCCATGTCGAACCCATCGTCTGTGAGAACGTGTAAACCGCTTTCGCTTTGGGTGACCATCCATGCTCGACCGCGAAACGGGTAGGTGAGCGAATACGGCCCGTCCCCGGGCTTGTGATTGTGCGCAAATCCGATAGAGCCATCGCGGCCTGGCTCGACGCCGAAAAGTCCGCGCAGGATGGCGTCCATTCCGGTGCTCCCGGCAATCACGTTGCTCCGGCCGGCTGAGATCCGCCCGCCGAACCGCTTCGCCTCGGGATAGCGGAAGCTGTAATCGTCGTTCGCAATCCCCTGGGGATAGACGGACATATGCTCGGGCCACCATAGGATGCGTTCGAGCGCGTCCATCGCTTCTCGCCTGAAACCGGCTCCAAACAAGTCCGCCACCAGTTGCGGCCCGTCGCCTGCGTAGGTCATCGGCCCCGCCCAATCGTGGTCGTTGTAGTCGAATAATCGATCTTTGATTGACATGGACCGCACGCCCCACGGGCCCAGGAACTCCTCCGTATTCAAGTGCCCGGACAGCCGGCGTGCGCGCGCTGGTGGAACCAGCCCGGGAAACCTCAGCAAGTCGAAGACCTGGATGCTGTACACCGGCACCACTACGCCGTCGCGTTGGCGGGCACCGTACCACCCGGCATCCTCCAGCCAAAGCACCTCATTTAGCGCGCGGCGAACACGTGCTGCCCGCTCTCGAAACAGCGCGATTGTCTGCTGATGCCGCGATTTTGAATCGTGCTCCAAGTAGTCAGCCACGGTGGCATAAACCCACGCGCGCTCGCCATTCGGACTGGGCACTTCGTGGATGTAGCCATATCCCGTGCCGGTCTTCTTCAACTCGAGGATGTTCTTGTCGTTGCCGCAGTCCAGCAGACCATTGCCATCAGGATCGCGGTCCCGTTCGCCCCACTCCGCCAGCTCCGTCAGCCATTCGAGAATCGTCTTGCCGCCGCTCACGGCGTGCAGCAGGTCCCAGTCGCCAGTTCGCCTCAGGTACTCGTCAACCGCAGCGGTGTACGCATATGAGTTGTAGGAGTAGAACGGCCCCAACCCGGCGCCTCGCAGCGGTTCGATCGAGAAGTGCTCGCTCAACGGCGCGGCTGGCAGAGCCACCAGCAGTGCTCGCATCGCCGCGGGATCGAGCAAGGCCATAGGAAGTGCCGCGTACTGCAAGTCCCAGGCATATGCGTTCAGTGCGCCGGAATCGCGTCCCGATGTCGAGTACCAGGGATCCAAAGCCAGTCGATCGCCAAGTTTCCACCGTGCCCACAACAGTTGCGCAGCGGCGTGGCGGTAAAAGCGAGTCACGCGCGGGTCGGGATGCGACAGAACCGGAACACTCTTGAACCAGGTTTCCAGGTTCCGCTCCATCTGCTCCCGCGCGGCTGCGGCGGTCTGCGACGGATGCTGGAGCAGGCGCCGTGCGGCCCCGGCGGCTGCTGCTGCGTCCTCCGCTACGACGACTACGAGAGGCACGGTTACGCTGGAGTGCGCCGCAATCCCGATGCCTCTTTCCAGCTTGCTCGCCTCTTCCCCAGCCCGCGCGATCCCACCTTCCAGCGCCAGTGCGACGGCCCCCGCGAGGTTCTGGTGTGCGACGAGTGAACCATCTACGATTGCCTCGGCCTTCGAGTCGGCACGGAAAGTGGGATCCCAATTCCAGCTCTCCGGGCGCGCGAGGCTCGGCTTCTGACTGCTCGTGAAGGTCAGGCTGCGGCGGCTCGACGAGTGGTTCTGGATCTCGACCATCAGCATGAACCCCTGCGCTTCAAACAACGCCGTCTGCCGCACGGTCCAAGAAACGTGTCGCCCCGTGCGAGAAACCGCCGCTGTGCCAGGTTCCCAGATCAATTCGGAATCGGAATCGAAACAGCTTGCGCCGGTAGTGGAATCCCGTAGTTCAAGCCGCTGGCCCAGGACGACCGTGATCGGCGGGGCGGTGATTCGATCGATGCCTTCAGCCTTGGGAATACCGGAGACCACATCCGAGAACACGACCTGCTGTGAGCTCTCAACCTCGGGCAGCGTATCGCTGGCTGCAAGCCGGAACTCCGCCAGGTAAGGGTAGCGTTCTGTGGCGGCGAAGCCGGTACCGCACAGCACTCCCGCCAACAGTGCCAACAGCAGTTTGCGAGGATCAGCTATGTACTTGGTGCTCATTTTGTCCGAGGCGAGTTCAGGCGCGCGCGGGCCTTACCGGGAGCCGGTTGATTCAGCTCCGCAGCAGCATAAACGGGCCGCATCGAAGCCTTGCGCGTTGTTGACAGGATAGACTGAGAATGCTAACTATGTCTAGACCACAATTGCCACGGTTTAGACCACCCCTGAAGCCGCCGGCCCCCGGTGTTGGCGCCGCCTTTCCTCACGCTCGGATGGGTCGGTCTTACGGAATGGCGCTGTGTCTGGCTTTTGCCTTCGCGCGAATGCTCGCGGCGCAGGCCTCGCGCATCGATGCCGCCTGGGACCTCCTGGCGAAGGGACAGCGGGCGCAGGCCATTGCGGTCCTGCGGGAAGCCATCAAAGCTGAGCCCGTCGATGGCGATGCGCGGCTGCTGCTCGGAAGCGTGCTGCTCGAGGAGCGACAGGCTGCGGAATCGATCGAGGAATTGAAAGCGGCCGTGCGGCTCAAGCCGGAGTCCTCTGAGGCTCACAATGCGCTGGGGGAAGCGTACAGCACTTTCGGGTATCCCAAAGCGGCACGGCCGGAGTTCGAGCAGGCGGTGCGCATCGATCCGCGCTTTGCCCAGGCTCACGTGAATCTGGCGTCCTCCCTGCTGCTGGACGACGAGACGGCCCCCGCAACGGCACACTTGAACCGCGCCATTAGCCTGAGCGGCCAAACCGCCGATGCGGCCTATCCCTTGTATCTGCGAGGCAGACTACAACTCGATGCGCGCGAACCGGCCAAGGCCTTGCTCGACTTGGAGCAGGCCGTCAAGCTTCGTCCGGACTTTGCCGAGGCGTGGTCCGATCTCGGCGAAGCGCGGCGGAATCTACTTGACGATCCCGGGGCCCTGGATGCGTTCCAGCACGCCGTGGAACTCAGTCCCGACGACGCGGTGGCGCAGACGCGGTACGGATCGAAGCTCCTCGACATGGGACGGGCGCACGATTCATTGCCTCACCTGCAGGCGGCCGTGCGCCTGGATCCAAGCAACCAGTCTGCTTTGAACGGCCTGCAATCCGCGTTGCGCAGGGACGGGCAGACGGCCCAAGCCGATGCGGTCCGGCGGCAACTCGCCGAACTGATTCGCGAGCGGGACAAGAATGACCAGGGCTTGATGCAGTCGCTCCAGGCCAGCGGCCAGAGTCCCGCTGTGGGCAGGCGGAATCAGGCCGCCGCGACTCCCGGTGCGCAACCCGTAGCAAGTCCAGCGACCGGCGCGGGCCCGCTGAAACCCAGGGCAATACCGGCGGCGGACACGGCGGCGCTGAGTACTGCGTCCAAGTTGGGCCTGGCCTACTACAAATCCGGCGACTTCCTCCATGCTGCCGAGCAATTCGAGAATCTCCGCGCCGTGCTACCGGCGGACTCCGATGAGAGCGTCAGGAATTCCAAATTGCTGGCCGATTGCTATCTGCGGAGGGGCGAGAGCAAACGCGTGATAGAAGTGCTCGACCCGGTGGCCGACAGCCGTCCCGACGACCTGGCGACGGCATATATGCTCGGAACGGCCTTGCTGCAGCAGAAGGAGGAGGAGCGCGCTGTCCACGAATTTGAACGGATCATGAGCCGCGCCGATACCCCGGAAGCCCGCCTGCTGCTGGCCACCAGGAAGATGCAGGCCACTGACCTCAATGGGGCGCTCGACGAGATCCTGCGGTGCATCGAGCTGAAACCCGACTTGGCTGATGCGCACGTGATCCACGGGCGAATTCTCATGCTTACCGCCGATCTCGGAGGCGCGGAAGCAGCGTTCCGGCGCGCTATAACGGTTGACCCGAACTCGTTCGAAGCGCTACTGGAACTTAGCGCGCTCGCCCGGGAGCAGGGCAAACTGACCGAGGCCAGAGAGAGCGTGACCCATGCGCTCTCGCTTCGCCCGTCCGATATCCCCGCCCGTTACCAGTTGGCGCTGGTCGAAAGTGCCGACAACCGCGACGAGCGCGCGGTGAAACTGCTGGAGGGCGTGGTCCGGGACGCCCCGAGATTCGCGGAGGCGCACCGGCGGCTGGCTGCGCTTTTCTTCCGCCTCCATCGGCCGGAAGACGGCGGTCGCGAGAGGCAAATTGCCGACCGGCTAGCGGGGGAAAAGCAGCAGCGCGACAGGGCCAGACAAGGTGGAATGAAAACCCCTTGACTGGCTTTGGTGAGCATGGTAAAAATGTCTAGACCGATTTCATCGTGGTCCAGACCTGTATGCGAGGTTCTCCGGGGGCCAGGCTGTGAGCCCCACTTGAGAATCCGATAGCCTGGACCGTTCTTGCGGACCGCTCTGACGGCGGCCGTTCGCGGCTGCTATCTTCCGTGTACAACTATGCTTGCTCGCGAAAGAGTATTCGCCGCTCTCGAACACCGTGCTCCGGACGCCGTGCCGGTGGAGTTTCACGCCTCTCCCGCGGGCTTCTTTGAACATGGGGAGCGACTGCGGCGCCTATGGATCGAGCATGTCGACGACTTCGGGCCCGTGAACCGCTTCCCGACTCCGGCAGCCAGCGAAGGACCTCGCGAATGGACGGACGAGTGGGGCGTCACGCGGCGCGAAGAGGCGTTCGGCGCCGGCGGGATTGCGATGCAGAGGCCCCTCGACGACTGGGCGAAGTGGCCTGATTTCAAAGTACCGGCGCTGCCTGCCATGTCGGGACCTGAGTTCGACGCGGCGCGGGCGCGCGCAAAGGCCCATCGCCAACGGTTTTTCCTCAAGAGCGGCTGGATCAGCCTGTTCGAATTGATGCATTCGCTGCGCCGCTTTGAGGACGTGCTGATGGACATCGCCACCGGCACCGCGAAAATTCACGCACTGGCCGACCGCATCACTGAATACCATCTGGGCTACATCCAATACCTGCTGGCGCGTGGTGTGGATGCGGTGCAGTTCGGCGACGATTTTGGTACGCAATCCGATTTGATGCTCTCACCCCGCATGTGGCGGAAGTTCTTCGCGCCGCGCTACGCCGCGTTAATGGGTCCCATCAAAGCTGCTGGTGCGAAGGTGTTTTTCCACACATGTGGCAAAATGCAGGCGTTGCTCCCGGACATCGCCGCACTGGGCGTCGACGCGATCTGGCCGCAACTCAACGCCTACGACTCAGGTTGGCTGGCGCGCTTCAGCAGGGAATCGGGGATTGCCGTCGCCCTGCACCCCGATCGGGGTGGGCTGATGATCCGCTCGCACGCGGACGAAGTGCGGCGCTACGTGAGTGCGCTCGCGGAGAGTTTCGAGGTAGATCGCGGCGGGTCATGGTTCTATGTCGAGATTGATCGCGGCTTTCCGTTTGAAAATGTCGTCGCGCTGACTCGCACGATCACGGAATTACGCCTTGGAGCGGCCCACACTGGCTTGGGATCTTAGGGGCTTCGGCGGTCGCGGAGAAGACGCCCGGGCCGGCGGCCAGCCTTGCGCGACGCGGAATAGGAAGTGGAGGATTGAGAAGTTATGGCACTCTTACATTCGGTGAGTTACTCGGGAACCTGGGGACACGAGTCCCTGCCCTTGGAAGATTTCGTGGATCGGGCCGCGGCGTTGGGCTACGACGGTGTCATGCTGATGGCCAAGCGCCCGCACCTGTCCGTTCTGGATTGGAACAGTGAGGCTCGGGCTCGCCTGCGCGAGAGGCTGCAGGCCTTGATGCTCCGGACGATCTGCGTCGCTGGCTATACGAATTTCACGGCCGACATCGAGCACACCGAAGTCCCGACGCACGAAATTCAAATCGGGCATGTCACCGAGTTGATCCGCATGGCGAGCGATTTAGGGGGTGAACTAGTGCGCGTGTTCACGGGGTACGAGAACTCCGCTTCGACGTACCTGGCTCAGTGGAGTCTGCTGGTGCGGGCGCTGCGCGAGTGCGCCCAGCGTGCGGCGGATTTCGGAGTCACGATTGCCGTCCAGAATCACCACGACATTGCGGCGCACTATGAGAGCCAGTTTGATCTGATCGAGGAAGTGGGCCATCCCAACTGTCGCGCCGCGTTCGACGCGTGGGCACCAGCACTGCACGGCTCAGATATGATCGCCGCCGCGCGAAAGATGGCCGGCATTACCGTTCTCTCGACCATCGCCAACTACCAGATGCGTCCACGCTATAGACTCGCAACCAAGCTAACGAATTTCGAGCCCATTCTGCCGACAACGCGGGCTGTTCCCATCGACGAGGGCTTCATCGATTACCCGGCGTTCCTGAGCGCGATGGAGAGTAGCGGCTTTCACGGTGCGATCACGTACGAAATGTGCTCTCCCCTGAGGGGTGGTGGCTCGCTCGAAAACCTGGACAGATACGCGCGTAGGTGCGTCGAATTCCTGAAGGAGCGGAGTGAAACCTCAGCGGCTTAATCCGCTTTCCCGGGGCACAACAAGAAGATCGTTCAACGCTTATGCAGCCATCGACCCAATCAGATGTGATCACGCCTGGAACGCCAGTGGACGAAATTGACCGTGAGTATGTGCTTTCTGCTGAGCAGATCGAGTTCTATCGGCAAAACGGCTACATTCACCTGAAGGCAGTACTTTCGGCGGGACTGCTGAATCGCCACCGCGCGGAAGTCGTATCGAAGGTGCAGGAGCTAAGTACAGAGACTTTGCCGCTCGCACAGCGCTCGACTTACGGCAAGGCCTTCCTACAGGTGATGAACCTGTGGCGCTCCAGCGAGGCGGTGCGCACTTTCGTGATGGGGAAGCGGCTGGCCCGAATTGCTTCAGAACTCGTGGGGTGCGACGGCATCCGGTTGTATCACGATCAGGCACTCTTCAAAGAGCCTGGCGGCGGAATTACTCCGTGGCACGCCGACCAGTACTACTGGCCGCTCAGCAACGAGCGGACCGTCACGGCATGGATCCCGCTCACCGCAGTGGGACTGCCCATGGGACCGCTATCGTTCTGTCCGGGCAGCCAGCGGATTCAAGAGGGCCGAGAACTGGCGATCAGCGACGACAGCGAGCAGACCTTGAAGCAGAAGCTTGCGGCCTACGGCACGGTCGAGGAGCCGTTCGATCTGGGCGACGTGAGTTTCCATGCCGGGTGGACCTTCCACCGTGCGGGGGCGAACCTTTCGCAGAGCATGCGCGAGGCGTTCACGATCATTTATATGGACCACGAAATGCGGCTGGCGGAGCCGCGGAACGCCAACCAGAAAACCGACAGGGAGCGCTGGTGCCCCCAGGTGCGAGTTGGTGAGATTGTGGCGTCTGAACTGAACCCATTGCTCTACATCGCCGACGGTTCCCGCTGAGTGCGTGTCCTTGCGTGGAGTGGGAGCTCAGTCGCCGCGACGAGTCCCGTCGTGTGCGGAAGTGATTCAATCCGACCGTCAGGCTAACTCTGGAGGGTCCGCGCGGCGCGGGAACGCCGTCCCGTGCAAACCGTCGAGTACTAACCCGCCGGGGCGCTAAAAGGTATTGACAGCATGGACTAGCCTATTGTATATATGTCTAGACCATGCTGGCTTAATGATTGCCAATCGGTGTAGGCCAATGGTATCGGCATTTCCGAGGGAACAAGGAGTCCAGTTCCAGTGAGTGCTTGGGATGCAGTCTGTGCGCAGGGACTACCGGACACTGGTCCGCGGGCATCGTTTGTTCGCCGTGTGGAGTTCCACCGCGGACGTGGCTTGCTTCTTCGGTTCCTTGACAGCGCACAGTTCGCCCAAGTTCCGCTTCGACTCCCTGTCGAGCGCACATCTTACGCACGCCTAAAGTTGCCGCGCGCGCGGACAGCGGCGCGCGTTCAGAAGAGCAACGGGTCCGGTTCTCGGACGTGTTTGAGATCCCATGGAACGATGAATGACTGGCGACTGGTCTGGCAAGTCGTTAAAGGGGTTGGATTGGGACGTGTTGGTTTTTGCCCGTTCATGGGTACTGTAATCAGGTTCGTAACTTCTTCCTAGCTTCAGGAGGCATATGACTACGAAACGCACCTGTCTGCTATTCACGCTGGCCATCTTCTTCGTTTCGATGGCGGTGGCGCAGACATTCCGCGGCCGTGTGGAAGGTATCGTGACCGACGAATCGAATGCTATCGTTGTTGATGGTACGGTCACGCTGACCAACGTGAACACGGCCGTAGTGGTAACTCGCAAAACGAGTACTAGCGGCCTTTACGTCTTTGACGGCGTAGACCCTGGCACCTATTCGGTCACAGTGGAACGGACCGGGTTCACCAAGTTCGTCCAGGAGCACATCCTGGTCCAGTCTGGCGGCGACGTGACAGTGAATGCCGTGCTCAAACCCGGCAATATTACGACCACCGTCACAGTCACGGAGACACCGGCGGCGGTGGAATTCAACTCGACCAACAAGGATCTCACCATCGACACGAAGATGGCTGAGGAGGTCCCGCGCCTCGACCGTAACCCATTCAAGCTGACGCTACTCGCGCCGTCGGCCATCAACACGCGCGGTGAGATGGAACCCTATCACTCCTGGTCGATGAACTCCGTGGACCTTGGCGGCGGAACTAATCTGAAGAACGACCTACTGGTAGACGGAAGTCCGATCGGCATGGGTCACAAGGGAAGCTATCCTCCGAACACGGACGCCGTGCAGGAAGTCGTCGTATCGCAGAACAGCGTCGATGCCGAAACTGGCCACAGCGCTGGCGGTGCGATTTCAATGACCACCAAGTCGGGCACCAACGAGTGGCACGGCACTGCCTTCTATCTCGGGCGCTATCCCTGGATGAGCGCTGCAGCCAACCGCACGACGAACAGCTTCAACTCGCAACGCCAACACATGATGGGCGGCACTTTGGGCAACGCCATCATCAAGAACAAGTTGTTCAACTTCTTCTCAATGGAGTATTGGAGGGTCGGCTATCCGAACAGCTACCTGACCACCGTCCCGACCGCACTTGAAAAGGCTGGCGACTTCTCGCAGTCCCTGAACGTCGATGGCGGGCAGCGCACCATTTTCGATCCTTGGACGACGCAGTTGAATCCTACTACGGGAGCAGTGGCGGTGCAGGCATTCGCAGGCAACAAAATCCCACTGTCTCGTTTTGACACAGCGATCGCCAATATCCTGCCTCAATTCTGGGCTCCGAACAACCCGGGCGACAACGTCACCGGCGTGAACAACTACAAGAAGGGGTTCATGGAGACCTATAACTACAAGAACTGGTCGGAGCGTGCCGACTATAACCTGAACGACAAATTGAAATTCTTCGGACGAATCAGCAAGTACTACACGACGGATATCGCGGGTAACCCGACACCTGACGCCAATACAAAGCTATATGTACCCACCGGCACAGAGCGCGGTGCGTGGCAGGTCGCAGGTGACGCGGTCTGGTCCGTCAATTCACGTACGATTGTCGAGGTCCACGGCGACTGGCACGACGTGATTGACGCGTATGTCTCGAAGCCTATCGGCAACGAAGGCTGGAGCGCTTTCTGGCCAAACAACGACTGGTACAAAACCTATACCAATGCCAATACTGGTGTGCCCCTGTACCTGCCGAGATTGCTCACGATCAATTCACAAAACTACTCCGGCTACGGCGGCAACGGCTTCTATTGGGACCAGCGGCCCAAGGGAGAGGCGATCAACGCCAAGATCTCGCAGCAGCGCGGTTCCCACTATTTGAAAGCGGGCCTGGAGTACCGCCGCAGCTATGGTAAGTCCTATGTGTCCAGTACGGCGGATTTCTGGTTTAACGCTTACGCCACTGCTAACACATTCAATAACCCGGACACATTGCATTATGGCGACGAGTGGGCCACGTTTATGTTGGGCGCTCTCGATAACAGCTCAACTATGATCGGCGGCCCCGCTCCCGATCCGCATACGCAGTTCTACGGGATGTACTTCCAGGACGACTGGAAACTGAACAAGCGCATCACGCTGAACCTCGGCTTGCGCAATGATTACGAATCGCCGTGGTGGGACCCGGCCCACAACTTCTCGAAGGGTCTCAATCTGTCGTCCCCGATTCCAGAGATGGCCGCGAACCCCCCGGCGGTGCCTTCGGCCGTCAGCACGATCTCGGGCAGCAGTCCTTGGAAGTACACCGGCCAATGGCAGTGGACCACGTCGAGCAGTCCGGGCACCTGGAACGCTCCTAAACTGGCGCTCCAGCCCCGCGCCGGCATCGCAATCCGAATCGACGATAAGACCTCGCTTCGAATCGGCTTCGCGCGCTATACGATTCCCACCGAGTTCAACTTGAGCGGATTCCCAGGATTCGAAACTGTCAGCTTCCTGGAGCCTCCGTACTTTGGCGTGACTCAATACCAGAGCCCGGCCCCGTTGCTGCAGGGGATCCCGCAGTCGACCTTCGCCAATCCATTCCCGGCGTCGAACCCGCTGTTGCCCATTTTAGGAAAAGCTGCGGGAGGCGCCGTGGGCCGCGGCCAGAACGGGGCTCTCCTGTGGTACAAACAGGACCTCCAGAAACCCTACAACGACAGGATCAACTTCTCGTTCCAGCGCCAGTTGCCGGGTCAGGTGGTCGTGATGGCATCGTTCTTCACGAACTTCGGCCACAACCAATACATCAACTCGTTGAACTTGGTAAACCCTCAGCTCAAGTTGCAGTATCAGAACACTCTGAACCAGAGCGTTGCCAATCCCTTCTACCACTATCTGAATTCAACCATCATGCCGGGTCCGCTGTACAACCAGCAGACGGTCTCACTGAGTTCACTGCTGGTGCCATATCCGCAGTACGCCGGGCTGGCCGAATTCGGCCAGTGCTGCGCAGGTGAGCGTTACAACTCGCTCGAACTGAAGGCCCAGAAAGTGTTCAGCAAGGGCTACAACTTCCTCTTCTCGTATGTCTACATCCGGGAGAAGACCCAAATCTACTTCAACGATCAGGACGTCTATGACCACCACCTCGTCTGGCAGGACAGCGACCAGCCGCACCACCGCATCAGCGCTGCCAGCACCTACGAACTCCCGATCGGCCGGGGTCGAACCTATCTCAACAAGATCCCGCGCGCTGCCGACTTCCTGGTTGGCGGCTGGAAGATCGTCGGTGTGATGACGTACACCAGCGGAGACTACCCACGTTTTAACAACGGCTATCCGCCCTCTACCAGCGCGGGCATGCTCGTGACGGGGAACCCGTGTATTTCCAATCCGACTCCTGGAAAGTGGTTCAATACCAGCGCTTTCTCGCTTTTACCATCGAACACTTATCAGTTGCGCACCAATCCACTGCAGTTTCCCTGTCTTGTTGGCCCGGGTTTCTTCGACCTGGACGGTACACTGTCGAAGACCTTCAACTTGACCGAGAAGGTGAAGGTGGAATTCAAAGTCGTCGCCTATAACGCTACCAACAGGTTGAACCGCGGCGATCCGAACACCGACATCTACTCTTCCCAATTCGGCCAGGCTCTCTACCAGGGCTCGCCGGGCGGGACCTTCGGACAACAGGCGGCCACCTACGGGCAAGGCAACAGTGGACGCCAAAGTGAGTTGGGCCTGAAGTTCATCTTCTGAGGCCCAATTTTCACCAGCCTGATGACGCGCTCGACACCTGGCGGTCCAACGACTACCGGGTGTCGGCGCGGGTGGCGGACCGCCTGTTCGGAGTCGCGTAGACTGCTTGTAGAGCGTGCCGAGTTGCCTTTCTATCCCATTTCCTCCCAGTCCGTTTGCTCAACCCGGTCGTCTGCGCGATTGGAGCCGGGTTCGCGATGAAACCGATCCTCAGAGAAATCCAAGCAATGACTCACCACAAATCAGCGATGGCCCTATGCTTATGTATCGCCTCCTCTACGTTTGCCGCTGACCCGGTTGAGTTAAAGCAAGGCCCAAATCAAATAGAAGTGATGATTGGTGCGCGGCTGTTCACCACCTATCATTTCTCCGCCGACACCACGAAGCCGTACTTGATGCCACTGCAGTCGCCCTCGGGTGTGGTTGTGACAAGGGGCTTCCCAGTCGCTAACGATGTCACCGGCGCGAACACACGCGACAAGTCTTTTGAGCCCCATCAGCGTCCCTTGTACTTTGGTCACGGCAACGTCGACGGACTGGACTATTGGGGCGAGGAGGCCTTCGACAGGTACTTCACGGACCACGGGCGCCAAGGCTACGGGCATACGAGATTGAAGGGAATTGAGGAGGTAGCCCAGGGTGAGAATCAGGCCAGGATTCGGGCTCGTTTCCGGCTACTCGATCCCAAGGAGCGCGAGATCGCGGAGCACACTCAAGCGTTTACGTTTCGCGGCGACGAACGCACACGGACCATCGATTGCGAGTTCGTACTCTATGCCACAGCGGGCCCGTTGGTTTTGGGAGACGTCAAGGAGGGGACTTTCGGGATTCGACTGAATTCCGAATTGAGTGCACCTCACGATCAGATGCTGAATTCGCTAGGCAGTCGCGGGGAGCGCGCGATTTGGGGCAAGCGTGCAGACTGGGTCAACTACACGGGAGTCGTGGGTGGCAAACCGGTGGGAATCGTCATATTCGACGCCCCTTCGAGTTTTCATCATCCGACCCATTGGATGGCGCGTGCTTACGGTCTGTTTGCCGCAAATCCTTTCGGCTTGCGCGCCTTCAGCGGCGACAAGGACCAGGATGGGAGTTGGACCGTGCCAGAGGGCCAGTCGATCGTCTTTCGCTACCGGGTTGTGATCTACGACGGCGAATTCACACCCGTTCAACTTGCGGAGATGTACAGCCGCTACGCATCGGAGAATTAGGCGGAGATTCTGGCAACTTCGGCCAGAAGGAGTCACACCGGTCCAATGGGGATCTACACCCGCATTCTGCGGCCACTGGCATTTCGTTGCGATGCGGAACGGCTTCACAACCTGGCGATCAGCGCGGCCGAGAGAGCGAGCGCATCAACTGCGCTCTGCGCGAGCTTGACCGGACACTATGTGCGCGACTACGAGCGGCTTCAATGCACAGTGGCCGGACTCCGCTTCCGAAACCCGCTGGGCATGGCCGCAGGCTACGACAAGAACGGTAGAGGAGTGCCGCTTTGGACCGCGCTAGGGTTCGGCCACATCGAAATCGGGTCGATTTCGGCCGAGCCTTCGGCTGGCAATCCCCGGCCCCGATTGTGGCGTGTCCCTGAGGAGCGTGGGCTCATCGTCAACTACGGGCTACCCAACCACGGGGCGGAGTGCGTAGCCAGACGCCTGGCAGAGGCTCGCATTTCCGTGCCTCTGGGTATCAACATCGTCAACACAAACCACGGGCCGCAGTCGCCGCCAGCGAGCGACGATGCGATTGTCGATGACTACATACGGTCCATCCGCCGCCTGGACGCAGAGGCCGGGTATTTCATGCTCAACTTGAGTTGCCCCAACACGGCTGACGGGCGAGCGTTTGCCTCTGACGCTGCGCGCCTGCGCCTACTGTTGGTAGCGGTCCGCTCAGCCGCCCCGGTTAAGCCCGTTTTTCTGAAAGTGGCCCCGTTCGGGGACCTGCGCACTCTAGATAAGTTCCTTGAGCAGGTGGACGGTGTGCCCATCGTGCGCGGATTCGGCGTGAACTTGCCGCCGGGCAAACCGTTGCCGCTCGCCGTACCCGCTGCCCGGCTCAGCGCCATGCCCGGAGCGGTTTCAGGCCGGCCCTGTCAGGAGATTATGGACCGTGCCGGCGCGGAACTTTACCGGCGCATGGACCGCAAACGTTACGTCCTGATCGGCACAGGCGGGGTGTCCGACGCGGCTGCTGCCTACCGCAAGATCCGTCTGGGCGCGTCGCTGGTTCAGATGCTCACCGCATTGGTTTACGAGGGACCCGGAATCGTACGGAGCATCACCGCCGGCCTGGAGGAATTGCTGGAACGCGATGGGTTCGCCAACGTGGCAGACGCGGTTGGCGTTGACGTCGCGCTCGCTGGAGGGAGGTTCTAGACATGCGCGTCCCGGGCCGGGAGTCAAACCGAGTTGCTGCGGACCGAATGCACGATCGCCGTGTACATGTCTCCGCGATAGGTTGTAGTGGCCAGTTCCACCGGCGTCTCGTTGTCGCCAAACGTCCTGCGATCGACCGTCAAGACTGGCTCCCCGGACTGCATTCCCAGCAGTTGCTTTTGCTCTCGAGTCGGCCGGGCGGCAGAAATGTACTCGCTGCAATGCGTCAGCGCTACGCCGTAGTTCTCTTCGAGTATGCTGTAGATCGATTGAGCTGCGAGGTCGAATCGGTCCAGATGAGGGCAGACCTGCTGGGGAATGTGGATCAGTTCCACCGCTACCGGCACGTTATCGGCCAGGCGCAGTCGCTCGATTTCGTAAATCTGCTCGGTGTCAGACAGATTGAAGAACTCGACGTCGAGGCTGCTTTGCGGAACCAAACGGCAGACCAGCAGCCGCGAAGAAGGGGTCAGTCCGCGAGAACGTATCTCCTCAGTGAAACTGCGCATTTCCTGCTGTTTTTTCTGCAAGCGCTGCGGCGCTACGAACGTTCCGCGGCCCCGGTGCGACTCGATCAGGCCTTCCCGCTCCAACGTTTCGTATGCCTGTCTCAGTGTCATCCGGCTGATGCCGAATTGCTCGCACAGCGCCCGCTCGGGCGGAAGCGCCGTGCCGGCCGGAAACACCCCGCTCCGCAGCAAGTTGCGCATCGCATCGGCGATCTGGGCATAAACCGGAACCGGGCTGGACTTTTCGATACGAATCGACGTAAACCCCTGTGTGCCTGGGGGGGCAGCTGACTTCATATGATCCAGTTTAAGCCTCCTCGCTATCGGAATAGTCTATTCCTTTTGATCATTGGTCTAGACATGTCTACCAGAATTGAGGTATCCTGTCAAGGAGTTCACTAGTCCTATGATCGAACTCGGAATCGGCTTCGCCCTACTGTCCGGCATCTGCAATGGGCTGTTTACAACGCCCATGAAATTGATCCCGCGCTGGAAGTGGGAGAACATCTGGTTGGTCTTCATCGTTACCAGTTGCCTGATTGCGCCCTTGGCGCTCGTGGCCTGCACGGTGCCGGATTTCCGACTCCTCTTCGCCAACGCGCCGGCTGGCGCGGTCGCGTACGCACTCTTGTTCGGCTTTGCTTGGGGTTTTGGCGCAATCTTCTTCGGACAAAGCGTTAGCCGCCTTGGCGTCTCCCTCGCCAACACGCTTGTGATCGGCTTGAGTTCGGCTCTAGGTTCACTAGTGCCGCTGGTGCTGAGCGGCCACTTCGGCTTTGAGCGCCGTCACGTCATGCTGTATGCAGGGGTTTCCGCGTTCCTGTCTGGCGTTTCGATCTGCGGAAAGGCCGGGCGTCAACGTGGACTGGACAACGATCCAGCTGTCGGAGGCGGGACGAATTGGACCGGATACCTGCTTGCGCTTGGAGCGGGGGTGATGTCGGCCGTCTTCAACATCGGTTACTCCCTGGCTCTACCGATCGCCGAAACAGGCAAACAGATGGGATACTCCTCGTTTCTCGCGACGAATTGCATCTGGGTGTTGATGCTCGGCGCAGGGTCGATCCCGAACATCGTCTACTGTGTCCTGCTGGCCCGGCGCAACAAAAGCACGCAGCTGTTCTTCGCGGAGCATCCGTTACGGGCCTGGCAGCTCAGCATCCTGATGGGCGTGCTTTGGGGTGGCAGCATCTTCCTTTATGGTGCCGCCACGCCACTGCTGGGCGACCTCGGCCCTTCCATCGGTTGGCCGCTCAGCCTCGCGGTGGGGCTGCTGACCGCCAATTTGATGGGTTTCCTACTGCGGGAATGGCATTCGGCTGCACGCAACACGATCCGCACCATGCTGCTCGGAATCGGGCTCCTGCTGGTGGCCGTCGTGTTCTGCGCGCTATCAACGAAGGCGGCATGACGATGAAGGCTCTGAACGCAACTACTAGCGGAATCATAGAGTCATGGCGCGGCAATTTGATCGTGTCCTGCCAGGCGCCGGAAGGAACCGCACTGAGAACGCCGGGGACGTTGGCGCGAATCGCGAAAGCTGCGGTGGATGGCGGCGCGGTCGGAGTCCGGGCCAACGGACCGGAGGACGTCGCCGCAATCCGGGCTGCGGTCGATGTGCCGATCATAGGAATCGCTAAGCGCCTGCAAGCCGACGGGAAGATCCTGATCACGCCGTCGTTTGAGTCTGCCCGTGATCTGGTGGAAGCTGGCGCTGACGCGATTGCGTTGGATTGCACGGAGCGCGGTCAGCGGCTCGGGGCGCTGGGCCGATTGACGCGGATTCGGGCCGAGTTTGGGCTCCCCGTGCTGGCCGATATTGCAACCATCGAAGAGGCCCGCGCCGCGCAAGCCGCAGGCGCGGATTTCATCTTGACCACGCTGCGCGGCTACACTCCGGAAACGAAGCACATCCAGGATTTCGACGTTCAGTTTGTACGCGAATTGGCGAATGAGCTGAAAACGCCCGTGATTGCGGAAGGACGGATAGGAACACCGCAGCAAGCCGCGGCCGCCATTGAGGCCGGCGCATTTGCAGTCATCGTGGGCACCGCCATCACTCGCCCCGACGCGATAGCCCGCAGTTTCGTGAGTGAGATGGGGAATGTCGCGCGTGCCAACGGTCCGGTGTACATCGCCGCAGTGGACCTGGGAGGCACCAACACGAAACATGCCGTGGTCAGCCAAGACGGCAGCCTGCTGTGGCAGAGCACGTGCCCCACGCCCGCAATGGACGGCCGGGACGCGCTGCTGCGGCATCTCGGCGCGGTGGTCGCAAGCTGCGTGCGCTCCGGCGGCGAACTCGGATTCACGCCCGAGGCGGTCGGCATCGCAACGGCGGGCTGGGTGGATCCGGACGCCGGCAGGGTGGTTTACGCCACCGGGAACCTGCCCGGCTGGACGGGTGCTCCCATTCGAACTGAGTTAGAACGTGGTTTGTGCCTGCCGGTTTCCGTCGAAAACGATGCCAACGCCATGGCTGTCGCGGAAAAGCGCTTCGGGCTGGGCCAGGCCGTGAACGACATGATCTGCCTGACGCTGGGAACCGGAGTCGGAGGCGGGTGTTACATCAACGGCCGACTCAGTCGCGGATCCTACTTCCTGGGTAATGCATTCGGGCATGTGGCCATCGAGCCGGGCGGGTTGCCCTGCACCTGCGGACAATCCGGCTGCCTGGAAGCGTATGCGAATGCGGCCGCACTGGTGCGCTACGCGGGCTCGCCATTTAATACGGCGCAGCAGGTGACCAACGCCGCGTTTGCCGGAAACCCCCAAGCCCGGGAGGCGCTGCGAACTTACGCTGGCTATCTGGCGAGGGGACTGGCTATCCTGCTCCACATACTGGATCCGGAACTGGTGGTACTGTCGGGTGGCATCGCAGAGAACAACACCGCACTGCTGCAGGATCTGGAGGATGATCTTGGCCGCGTAGTCATAGGATGGGAACAGCGCTTCACTCGTTTGGCCCTGTCAAAGATCGCCCGCTACGGCGGCGTGCTGGGAGCTGCAGCCATCGCATTGGACGATCGGGATCGGAGAATCCGCGCGGGAACCGAATGGACCTAAGACGCCGTGAATTCCTGGCAGGGGCACTGCCGCTCTCGTTTGGACTCGATGTCGCCGCCGCACCGGCGCTGAACGGAGCATCTGTGCGCGTCTGCATTGTGACCGGTGTCGACAGGCGTCCGCCCGACGTGGCGCGCGTGTTCGAGGAACTGGGCATCGCGTTCGACTTGGCGACGTTTACCGCCGCTGAGACCGTGGATTGCGAGCGCTATGCCTTGCTGTGGATTACCAGTCCCGAATACCCGTACCACACCGATTTGAGTCCTCAAATGGCCGCTACGGTCGAGGCATTCCTCCGCGCGGGCCGCGGTGTGTTCGCGGAGTTTACGCTCAATTTCCCGGGAGTGCCCGCCGCCGCTACGCCGCAGAAAACGGGAATCGCCCGGCTGTTCGTAGCGAGCCCGCTCGACCAGGCGCCCGGCTTCCTGCCGGCCGGGACGATTTTGGACGAGCACGATTCCATCTGCTTGCCGCTGGCGGACGGAGCGAACGCGCTGCGCACCATCCTCTCGTTCGGCCGGGTGATGGGGGTGGAGCGCGTAATGGAAGCGCCAGCTCCGGATCGGACCTGGGCCGGTGTGGTGTGGGGCGAGCGCGATTCCGGCCGCTTCGCCGTGGCCATGACCAGCCTCTCTGATTTCCTTCGCAAAGAGTACGCTCCGCCGACCCACTGGCGGCGGTTTCTGCGCGATCTGGTTCTGGCTCTACTGCCGCAGAAAGAGCGCGCTGCCGTGCTGGCCAGCTACATTCCTGTCGACTCACGCACGGAGCCGCGTGTCTGGACCGAACCCAATTCGCCGTTGACGCTGGTTGTCGAGACCACCGCCGGCGCGCGGGTCAGCGTAGCTGGCACCCAAGTCCGCGAGACGGCACCCGGCCGCTTCGAAGCAACGGTTGACAGCGGCTCTGCGGCGTCGCGGACGATTACCGCATTCGTGACGACATCGCAAGCCCGGCGCAAGGTGGATGTCGCGGTGCGGATCGCGGCGCGAAGAGGCGCCTACCGTCGCGCGCTCGACCGCAACATCGGCTGGTTTGAACGCTCCGGCGCACTGCTCAGCCCGGACGGTTCGCGCGGAGTGAGCGAGTGGATTTCCGGGCCGGATATCAACGGCAATCGCATCCCCTATGGCAAGGGGCAGATGTTCTCGCCCGAACGAGCCGACTGCGTCTTCCAGTCCGGGCTTGCATTCCGCATGTACGGGGATGTCGCGGAGAGCGGGCGTCATCGCGGGATCGGCGAGAACTTGCTGCGCTCCATCCTCGACCTGCAGCGACTCGGTCGTGACGATGCGCGGTACGGCCTATGGTATACCCGCGGGCGGTCTGGACCGCCTTACCAGGACGACGTCGCGTGGTGCACCATCGGATGCTTCGCCGCGAACCGCTATGTGAAGCGGCCGGTCTATTACCATCGAGGGACACTATCGGCCGCCGCATCGGTCACGGCTTTTCAGACCGGCGGCAAGAACGGACTGACGCTGGCAGGTGCCGAAGATGATCCGTATCCCCATCCCCATGATCGCGGTCAGTTACTGGCCTCGTGGCTGTACGCCTATGGCAGCACGGGCGATAAGACGTATCTGAATCTCGCAGTGCCTTTGGTCGAGCAAATGATAGAGCGGTTCCCCACGATCCCGCTCTTCCTGATCAGCCGGACCGAAGAGGCGGTTCGATTCCTGCTCCCGCTCACGCTGGCGTTCGTTTACACACGCAACACGAGATTCCGTGACGAACTGCGCAAGCAGGCGGATTACGTGGCTACCTGCATCGCACCTTGCGGCGCGATTCAAGAGCGTGGCAGCAACGCGGGGGCGAAGCTGGGCGGGGGCGATCTCGGACTCACCTACAACGCGAACGAGACGATCAGCGATCAGTTGTACACCACCAGCTTTGCGGTGATGAACTTTTGGATCGCCTATAAGGCAACGGGAGACAAAGCCTACCTGAATATGTTCGAGCGGGTGATGGACTACCTGATTCGCATTCAAGTCGAGAATACCTCGAAGCCATCGATTGATGGGGGTTGGATGCGCGGTTTCGACTACGGCTTGTGGGAGTATTACGGCTCGAACGCGGACGAATCCTGGACCGCCTACTGCATGGAAACCGGCTGGATGAACGCGATCATCGACATCGCGTTGAGCCTGTATCTTTTGAACGACACCTTCTACCCGACCGCACACATAGTTCGCGGGTGACCGGGGCCAATATGCGGGCACACCGGCGGCGACCGGAATGCAGCGAGGGACAGGGCCTGTGCCCTGCACACCGCCGCTCTCATAGAATCAAGCTATGCTTCTGCTCGGCGTGACTTTGGTTGCAGCCGCGATATCTACCGGCCCGTCAGTTGGCGCGAAGATCCCTGGTTTTTCGCTCACCGATCAGAACGGCCGCACGCGCGAATTCGCTAATTTGAAAGGGCCCAAGGGCCTGGTGCTGGTGTTCTTCCGCTCCGCAGACTGGTGACCATTTTGCAAAGGGCAACTCGTGGAGTTGCGGGCCCACGTGCTGGAGTTCCAGAAGCACGGACTGAGCGTCGCGGCGATCAGCTACGACAGCCCGGAAATTCTGAAGGATTTCGCAGCGCGCAGGAACATCAACTTCCCACTCCTGTCGGATGCAGACTCACGGACGATCCGCGCTTTCGGCATCCTCAACGAGACGGTCCAGCACGGCTCGTCCGTTTATGGCGTGCCCAACCCTGGCACTTATGTCATCGACGCGAAGGGAGTGATTGCGGCCAAGTACTTTGAAGCAGAATACGCCGAGCGGGTGACGGCGTCCGATATTCTGGTACGTCGATTTGGGGCACTTCCGGCGGCGCTGGACGTCCCGGCCACGAATAGGGTGGAAGGCCAGCACCTTCGCGTGACTGCCTCCACCAGTGCGCGCTACACCATAGGAGGACAGAAGATCGCGTTGGTTCTGACCCTCGAGATGAAGCCGGGTATCCACGTTTACGCGCCGGGAGTGCAGGGCTATAAGCCCGTGGAATGGGAGATGTCACCGGGGGCGGCCGGCTTGCCGGAGCGCCTGTTCACGCCCGTTACGTGGCCTCCATCGAAGATGCTGCGCTTGAAGGCGATCGACGAGACGGTCCCGGTTTATGAGAAACGACTGCGACTGGTCCGCGAGTTCACGGTACCAAGCGACCAACTGCTGCGCACGGCGACGTCAAGCGAGGGCCGCATCGCGCTGGACGGCGTGTTGCGCTACCAGGCTTGCGATATGACCACCTGCTATAACCAGGAGACCCTGCCGGTCCATTTCGAGGTACAGGTATTGCGGCACGACACCGAACGCGTGCCGGAAGAACTGCGCCGCAGGCCGGAAACTCAATGAAGCCAGTACGCATAGTCTGCGCCCGCGCACAGCACAATTCTCAATCCCGCGTTGGACGTCGACTCGGCCGATTCTGCTAGTTTGGAATTCCGGATGATCTCCTTCTCGAATATCAACAAGCAGTACGGCAAGCAGTTGGTCTTTGTCGATGCGTCCTTTCAACTCAATGCGGGCGAAAAGGTGGGCCTGGTGGGGCCGAACGGCGCGGGCAAGACCACCCTTTTCCGCATGGTCACCGGAGAGGAAACTCCCGACGACGGCGAAGTCTCGGTTCCGAAGAAGTTGACCATCGGCTACTTCCGCCAGGATGTTGAGGAGATGAAGGGCCGCTCCGTGCTGGACGAAGCCATCGCGGGCAGCGGTCGCGTCGGCGATCTCCATCACGAACTCGAAGCACTGCATCATGCGATGTCAGACCCCGGGCAGACGGATGACATGGACCGGATTCTGGCACGCTTCGGCGAAGTGCAGGAGGAGTACGAGCATTTCAATGGCTACGCGCTGGAGGCACAGGCTCGCGAGGTGCTGCACGGATTGGGATTTCAGGACGACCAGATCGACGGCGACGTGGGCGCATTGTCGGGCGGCTGGAAGATGCGCGTCGCGTTGGCTCGCGTTCTGCTGGGCCGGCCTGATGTGCTGCTGATGGACGAACCCACGAACCACCTCGACCTCGAGTCGATCATCTGGCTGGAGCAATTCCTCAAGTCGTTTCAGGGCGCACTGTTCATGACGTCGCATGACCGCGAGTTCATGAACCGCATCGTCACTAAGATCGTGGATATCGATTCCGGCGATCTGGTCGCCTATTCGGGAAATTATGACTTCTTCGAACGCGAACGCGCGATACGGGAGACCAACCAGCAGGCCGCCTTCGCCCGCCAGCAGGCCATGCTAGCCAAGGAACAACGCTTTATCGAGCGCTTCAAAACGCACGCCGCTAAAGCAGCCCAGGTGCAAAGCCGCATTAAGGCACTGGACAAGATCGAGAAGATCGAACTTCCGAAGAAGCGCCAGGTGGTGAAGTTCGAATTCCGCATCCCGCCGCGCTCGGGCGATCAGGTGGTGGTGCTAAAGGACGTCTGCAAGCGATACGGGGCGCGCGTGATCTACGATGGCTTCAGCCTCAACGTGCGTCGCGGCGAACGTTGGGCCGTAATGGGCCGCAACGGCGCCGGCAAGACCACGCTGCTCAAAATGATCGCCGGCGTGCTCGAGCCCGACGCGGGCAGCATAGAACTCGGCGCCAGTCTGAATATGGGGTACTTCGCTCAGCAGTCGCTGGACGTGCTGGATCCCGATCTGTCGGTGATCGATCAACTCCAGCACGACTTCCCGCAGGACGGCATCGGCTCGCTACGCACGCTCGCGGGTGCGTTTCAATTCTCGGGGGACGACGTGGAGAAGCGGATTCGTGCGCTATCCGGCGGAGAGAAGTCGCGGCTCGCCATGGCGCGCATGCTTTACAATCCGCCGAACTTCCTGGTCCTTGACGAACCGACCAACCACCTGGATCTCGCAACCAAGGAAATGCTGGTAGACAAGTTGCAGGATTTCCAGGGCACGATGATCTTCGTGTCGCACGACCGCGTGTTTCTACGCGGACTGGGCTCCAGGGTTCTGGAACTGGGCGGGGAGAGCGGGACCGACCGCCAACCCCGCGTGTATCCGGGGTCTTATTCGGAATACGTCCAGGCGATAGGACATGAAGCGCCAGGGATTTACGCGTAACGACTGCTATCACTTGCCTGCGCGGTGAGCCTGGACGTAGGTCGCCACGGCCTTGACGGTATCGAGCCAGATGCCGTTGGCGGGGTCTTGTGCGTATTTCAAAAACTGCTCCAGCGCACCTGCCCCAGTGGTCTGTGCCTGATACGAAGCGGTCCCGATTTCGTGGCCTGCAAAGACCAGCCAGGCGCCCTCATCCCGCGCCTTGATCGCCGCGCCCTTCATCTCTTCAAAGCTCAACCCATCGGAATCGACCGCCAGCAATTGGGCGAAGTCGCAATACTCGGGCGAATTCGCCGCCTCGTCCCGGAAGCCCCGGCCTGCGAGAAAGCGCTTGGCGACTAGCGGGACATAGCTCAGCGTGCGCTCGCCCCTTCCCATAAACTTCTGCCCGCAGGGATAGGCGAAGGTCGAGGGCTTCACTCCAAGCAATCGCTCCGTGTCGGAGTTGGCCTTGTCCATCTCCGCGGCCATTTTGTCTAGCGTATAGTCCTCCACGCCGTTTTTCCGCGACCATGGGAAATTGGCGGAACAAGGATGAGTCTGGGAGTGATTACCGATTTCATAGGCCTCGGCCGCGGCCTGCTTCCAGCCTGCGAGCCTGCTCTGCATGTTGGGCGGATTTACGTAGAACGTGACCTTGGCTCCGTACCGGTCGAAGAGCGGCAGTCCCACGTCGATCTGACTCGCGCGGGCGTCGTCGAAGGAGAGGCTGACCGCGGCGTGCTTGCCTGAGGGCCAGGAGAAGGTGGATTGATGGTTCTGCGCCGGCAGCGGGCAACATGAAAACAGAAGGCACAAGCAGAAGGGAGAAATCGCGGATTTCAGAAGCATTTGTAGTCCTTGGCTCGCGAGAACAATCGTGCAGGCGTCAGGCCGATGCTACCACTCTGCGAACGGGGAGCGAAGGCCTCCGGAGCCCCACTGCGGGACTGGCGCCGCAAACATGCCGAAAGGCCGGGCCTTCCAATGGCATGTTCAATTGTCTGTCCCGCACGACTGGCCGACGGTGCTGGAACGGAATGGGGATGAAGCTGAGTAAACAGAACCTGAAGGTCTCATTCTGATAGGCTGAGAGCGATTACACGCCTGGAAAGCCGCCATATGAAGGAAGTCCTGAATCAGATGTTCATTTCGAATCGGAATCCGATTGTTCGTTCGCGCAGAAGTTTCGCCACGCTACTCACCGGTACGGCCGCCGCCGTATGTGCCATAACTTTCTCGACCGCCTTCGCGGCGGAGTCCCATGGAGTCAGAGTCTGGGAAGAGAAGACGGTCATCCCCACGTACCTGGCGGGCGCGCCAGAACCGAACCCGATGTTCTTCTTCGGACGCGAGTCGCAAGGCGCGCTGGCTCCGGTCTATCCCTACCCGCTGTTCGATTCGTTGACTGGCAAAAAAGTTGATAAGACTTACACAATTGTTCGCCTTGAAAACGAATACATCCGGCTGGGGATTCTGCCCGAACTGGGTGGACGTCTGTTTGAGGGCGTAGACAAGACCAACAACTACAACTTCGTCTACCGCCAGCACGTGATCAAACCGGCCCTGATCGGGTTGCTGGGCGCGTGGATCTCGGGGGGGATTGAATGGAACATCCCGCACCACCACCGCGCCAGCACGTTCAGCCCGGTGCAGTACTCAGTGGAAGATGGCCCCGACGGCAGCAAGACGGTCTGGGTGGGCGAGTTGGAACTGCGGCATCGCATGCGCTGGGCAGTTGGCTACACCCTGCGCCCGGGCAAGGCGTACCTCGAAGCGACGGTGAAGATTCTGAACCAAACTCCCTCCGTCCAGACGATGCTTTGCTTCGCCAATGTGGCGGTACACGCCAACGACAACTACCAGGTGATCTTCCCGCCTGGCACGCAGTACGGCACCGGACACGGCAAGCACACCTTCACCCAGTGGCCGATCTCCGACACGATTCCGGGCGGCCCGAAGATGGAGACCGGCATCGACATCAGCTGGTACAAGAACCACATCACCGCGAATTCCGTGTTCGCCTGGAACTACGAAGACGACTTCATGGCAGGCTACGACCACGGCAAGCAAGCCGGGACGATGACCATCGCCGACCATAGTGTCGTGCCAGGCAAGAAATTCTTCACGTGGGGCAACGCTCCCATGGGTAAGCGCTGGGACCACGTGCTCACGGACGACGACGGACCGTACCTCGAAATGATGGTGGGCGGTTACTCCGACAACCAGCCGGATTACAGCTGGCTACAGCCCTACGAAGAGCGCACCTTCTCAATCAACTGGTACCCGTTCCGCGACCTGGGCGGGGTCAAGATGGCCAACCTGGATGCGGCAGTGAACCTGGACGTAACAAGTGGAACGGCCAAGGTCGGCTTTTACACGACTGCTGCCCATGCCGCCACGAAGGTCACGCTGAAGGCTGGCCAGAAGACGCTGTTGGAAGAGACAGTCGCGATCAACCCCGGCAAGCCTTTCACGAAAGCCGTGCAACTTCCAGCGGGAACAGACGAGCACGACCTGACCGCCTCGATTTCAGACGGCGGAAAGGTGCTGGTGGCGTACACTCCGCTGCTGCGCGAGCCGATGAAGCAACCCAAGGCGGTGACTCCGCCACCGGCTCCCGCCGACGTGAAGACGATGGAGGAGTTGTACCTGATCGGCCTGCGCGCACAGCAATTCCACTCGCCCACCGTTGATCCGCAACCGTACTGGCAGGAAGCATTGCGGCGCGATCCGTCCGACGTGCGCGTGAACACGGTGCAGGGCATCACCAGCTACAAAAAGGCCCGCTACGCGGAGGCGGAGAAGTACCTGCGGACGGCAGTCGAGCGGGCGACGGATCGCTTCACTGCACCCAAAGACGGCGAGGCGCAGTACTATCTCGGCGCCGTATTGAAGGCGCAGGGAAAAGCAAAGGAAGCAAGGACTTACTTCTACAAGGCGACCTGGAGTGCCGCGTGGAAGGCCGCCGGCTATTACTCCGTGGCGGAGATTGACGCCGGGAGCGGAGAAGTGGCGAGTGCGCTTAGCATGGTGGACCACTCGCTTGATTCGAACGCTAACAACATCCGGGCTCTGAACCTGAAAGCCGCCCTGCTGCGGCATCTGGGACGGGCGAAGGAGGCTGTGCCGGTGCTGGCGGCCGCCCACAAAGTGGACCCGCTGAACGTTCAGACTGTGGCCGAGCGTTGGCTCGCAGCGAAGGATCCGGCTGCCGGCAAAGCATTGGCCGCGGCGATGAACGAATATCCGCCGACGGCTCTCGAAACTGCAGCGGCATATCTCGGTGCAGGTCTCTGGAGCGATGGCCTGGGCGCCCTCCAGCAGATGCTCGCCGCCGCGCCGGACAAGCAGAAAATGCACCCCATGGTGTACTACTACCTCGGGTTCTTCGAGGGCAAACTGGGCCAACCGCAGAAGGCTTCAGAGTACTTCGCGCAAGCCCAGTCGATGCCGCCGGATTACGCCTTCCCGTTCCAGAACGAGGCGATCGACGTCCTGCGCGCGGCGATCCGCGCGAACGCTAAGGACGCCCGGGCGCTCTACTATTTGGGTGACCTGCTCTACGACGGGATTCCGGACGAGGCGACCCGGCTGTGGGAAGCTTCCGCCGCGATCGACCCGGCTTTCGCGATCACGCACCGCAACCTTGCGGTGGCTTACATGCACAAGCAGCCTGCGCCTTCGCTAGACGCGGCCATCGCCGAAATGGAGAAGGCCGTTGCGGTGGGTAGCAAGTACGCGCTGCATTTCACCGAACTCGACGAGTTCTACGAACAGGCGGGGGCGCCCATCGAAAAGCGCTTGAAGCTGTTTGAGAAGAACCACGCGGTTGTCGCACAGCGCGACGACGCGCTGAACCGCGAGATCGCACTCAAAGTCTCGGCGGGCAAGTACGACGAGGCCATCGCGCTGATGACCGGCCGGCCCTTCGCCGCCGTTGAAGGCGCCAACCTGAACGTGTCGGAACACTGGACCGACGCCCATCTACTCCGCGGCCAGGCGAGAATCTCGGCCAGGCAATACAAGGCAGCCCTGGCCGACTTTGACGCCGCGCTGAACGTGCCGGGCAACCTACCGGCAGGACTCGGCTTCGGCGAGGGCGCGTCCGGCGCTATGCGGTCGCCCGAGATTGCATATTGGACCGGTGCGGCGTACGAGGCGATGGGCAATCGCGAGCAGGCAGTTGCGGCCTGGCAGAAGGGCTCCTCGCAATTGGGCGCAGCGGAGAGACGACATCACGAGGCGCCGGTCGGTGTGAAGGCGCAAGCTTACTACGAGGCGCTATGTCTGCAGAAACTGGGACAGAACGACAAGGCGAAGGAACTGCTCGAGCAACTGGTGGATACGGGCAATAACATGCTAGCCGACCCGTCTGCAAACGACGTCTTGCAGCCGCGAACGCGAACCGCCAGCGCGCACTACCTTACCGGACTGGGCTATCTTGGCATGAACATTCGGGACAAAGCCAGTTCGGAACTCAACACAGCGATCCAGACCAGCCCGGACCTGATCGGCGCCAGGGCTGCGCTGGTCTCGATTCAATAGCCGCAGCACCAGCCTGAATGAATCGGCCACATAATTGGCGTGGCCGATTCGAACGGGGATGGCCGGGTGCGTGTCGACTCCGAGGGCGCCGCTCATGCCCGTTCGCTCCAGAAAATCGGGCTTTAGCACCGAAACCTCATTCCCAAGCCTCGTTCTGCACTTCGCCATCAACATTGTGAGCGCCCATGGGTGTATGCTCAGGATCCGGTAGTGTTGAACTGATCGGGTCCGCAGCCATGCCACGTTGCTCGGCGAAAAAAAGTACCGGATCTTTGGACGCAGTGCGCGCCTCGACCGCGCGCCGAGTCGAATTGTACCGCGCGTCCCGGCTCTACACACCGACGTTTCAAATTCACCTGACAACATTGGCACGCAGCGCTACCGCCCTCCGGGAACCGGCCGGTGCGACGGATCAGGTGTGCACCCCCACTCGCCGGCGATACCGGCGGACTCGAAGACAAGTTGTGCGAAAGTCACAAGGAGCACGTTTCTCATGCGACTGCATAGCGGGAATCCTCTTTCGGCTGGAAGAGTTTTCGTCACGTTGGCCGCAGGCCTGGCTGCCCTTTCTCCTGCAATTGGGCAGAAGCGCCTTTCGCCGGATGTTCCGGCCTTTCGCGCCGACTCTGCGCTGGTGCTTGTGCCGGTGACCGTGGTGGACCACCGCGGAGCTGCGGTCAACGGTTTGGCGCGCGATGCGTTCACACTGACTGAGAACGGCGTACAGCAACAAATCCGCTCCTTCAACGAGCAGGACGTGCCAGTCTCGATCGGGATCGTGCTCGACGTCAGCGGCAGTATGAGAAAGGTATTGGGCACGGCTAAGGAGTCGCTGCGCGCGGTGATGCGCGACGCCGATCCTGCCGACGAGGTGTTCCTCAACTCCGTTTCCACACGACCCCGCACACACTCAGGCTTCACCCGGGATTTCGATGAGATTCTGCGCCGTGTCTCACAGGAAGACGCCCAAGGAAACACGGCGCTGATCGATACGATATACGCCAGTCTGAAGCGGCTACGCTCCGGCGTCCACGCCCGGAAAGCGCTGCTGATTATCTCTGATGGAATGGACAACCACAGCAGCCACTCGAAAGAAGAACTGATGCGGTGCGCGGTGGAAGCGGACGCACAGATCTATACCTTTGCGGTCGGCGCTTGGTCGCGAGCGGCGAAACCCATCGAGTTGACGGAGGAGAAGCAAGGGCTCTCGCTACTCGAAGAACTCGCGACCAAGAGCGGCGGGATGAACTTTGTGGTCCGGGATCGCCGGGACATCCCCGAGGCGGCCTTGAGCATTGGACAGGCGCTTCGAAACCAGTACGCCATCGGATACGTGCCTCACGACAAGAACGGCGACGGCAAGTGGCGCGGGATCAGGGTCAAGGTTTCGGGCTCCGGCCTGAGAGCCTACGCCCGAACGGGATACCGGATCGAACGAGACATCGACTAGCCTCAGAAGGAAGCCGTCTGCAGAACTCGGACTTCAAGACCCTGGTGGGAATGCTCCCGCGGAGAGCTTGCGTGCGTGGTCCCGAACGTCGATAGGCCAGCCTTCCACGTGCGAATCGAAACGCGCCTGATCCCCCGCGAACAGGCTGCGGAGCGCTTCTTCGAAACCCGGCTCGTTGCCCGCCATGGCCGACATGAACCGGTAGGCGACTTCCTGGGCGCTTCTCACGCGATCCTTCAATGCATTGACGCGCCTAGCCTCCTCCACCAGCTTCCGCATGGCCACCGAAGCACCTCCCGGCTGACGGTTCAGCCACTCCCAATGCCTGGGTAAGAGCGTCACTTCCCGGGCCACGACGCCCAACCTGGGACGCCCTGGTTTGCGGGGCACTTCCACCGCTCCAGCAGCGGGTGCGCCTGGCGGTATGACGGCTGGTTGGGCCGCGGTAACGCGTTGTGCGACGTCTTCGGGAGAGCCCCGGAAATCGACCTCGATCAACTTGCCGGTCTCGTCTTCGAAGATCAGCAGCGGAGCGTGCTGGCCCCGATCGAGCGACTGCTTCACTTTCAGCGCGACGACAGGGAGTGTGCCCGACGCGATGCGGCGTGTGCCCTCGAAGGCGGTGCAAGTTGGTAGCAGGCTTTCGTTTGGGGATTGATGCTCAGATGATGTAGGCATTGTAAAATCCGGATAAATTTATTGTACCAGGATAAAATAGGCTGTGGGTATGGTTCCGGAGCGACGTCGTCGCGGCACTTTGTCCGCGGCGCAGACTCCTGCGTCTGCGCCGCGAGCGATCCAGCGAACCCGGCGAGCGCCGGTTTCAATTGCTGTCAGTTGGCATTGCCTGGAAGCCTGCTGGCTGGCATGGATCAGACCTGCAGGCTGCGTAGGTAGGGTACGCTGGCCTTCATCAACTCGAGGTCCATCTCCACGAAGTAGTTCTGAACTCCACCGGTCTTCGCGGCGGTGAAGATTTTCTTCCAATCGAGGCTATCCTGTCCCACAGCGGCGATCTTCCTGGTCTGAGTGGACCAGCCCTGCACGTGCATGGAGATGAAGCGGCCCGGGTATTTAGTGAAGTACTCGACAGCATCGAGGCCATGCTGGATTTCAGAAACCTGGAACTGGAACTTGATCAAGCGGGGATCCAGCAGCTCAAACAGGATGTCGTAAGTGCGCTTGCCGTTCACGTTCGAAATCTCAAAACCCTCATCGTGCAAGCCCTGCGTGATGTTGGCCTTAGCCGCCTGTTCGCCCATTTTGTTGTATTCGTCGGCCGCCCGCTTCACGTCGTCCATGGTCGGTTTGCGCGGTCCGTCCAAGGTGGGCACCAGCATTTGGGTCAGGCCAACTTCGTGGGCCCAAGCGATTCTACCTGCGAGATTTTCGCGCAGTTCTTTCATGCCGAAATGCGAACTCTCACACTTGACGCCGTTGTCAGCGAGAATTCTGCGGAGTTCAGCCCCTGTGTACTTGGCCAGGCCGCCGAAGCCGTAGCCGGCGTAGCCGACCGGCGAGCACAATTCAATGGTCTGGAACCCGGCGGACGCGAGTTGCTTGATCGTTCCTGGAAAATCCTGGGCGATCAGCTTCTGAACGGGCCAGGTCTGGCATCCAATGGGCAGTCCCAAAGGATTCGCCTTGAGTCCGAGCGCGGACCCTGACAGCAGCACAACCGCAGTTGAGTCCCGGATGAAGTCTCGTCTTGAAAGTTCGGGCATTCGACGCTCCTTGGAAACAAGTCGTGGCGTTTCCATGCGGCATTATCTCAGAATTCACGGTCGATGCCGTATGAAACCGGTCGGCGCAATTGGAATCGATCGAATCGCGCGTCGCCCACGGCGGGCACGTGCAGCAAGACTGCCGCGGCTAGCCGGACTGACGGTCAAACAGGAAGCGGTGGTGCGAATCAGCAGATGTGGTGTTTTTCAACCACCCCGCGAATCGGGGGGGACGGGCAAACTGCCATTAATCAATCTGTTGGACTTTGGCCCGGCAAGTGCACGTCATCCATGGTGCGAACGGACAACATACACCATCGAAGCCTTGGGCTGATGGCGCATGTCCCAACGGATCGATCGCAGACGGAGGTAGGGAAGATGTTGAAGACGGAAGCGCGAATAGTTCTGAGGAAGGCGCTGAGCTTGACTTGCGCCATGCTCGTGCTGCAAACCGGCGGCCTCGTGGTCGCGCAAGAACTTCCGGCACCGCTCCCACCGGCACCGTCGGACCAGATCGGGCCGCGCGAGCAAGCGCTATCCCAGGAGCAGTTGTCGAATCTCGTGGCACCTATCGCCTTGTACCCCGATTCGCTGCTTAGCCAGATCCTGGTTGCCTCAACCTACCCTCTGGAGGTAGTCGAGGCCGGACAGTGGCTGCAACAGAATGGCAACCTCCGGGGCGCGCAACTCGTGGAAGCCGCGAAGGAGCAGAATTGGGATGCGAGCGTTCAGGCGCTGGTAGTGTTCCCGTCCGTGCTTAGGCAATTGAGCTCGAACGTTCGCTGGACCACCGATCTCGGAAACGCGTTCCTGGCACAGCAGGGCGACATGATGAATGCCGTTCAGAGCCTGCGCGCTCAGGCCAGGGAGGCGGGAAGATTGAATTCGACTCCGCAAGAGACGGTTGCAACTCAGACTCAAGACGGGCGGTCAGTGATTGTGATTCAGCCCGCGGACCCGCAGGTAGTGTACGTGCCGACCTACAATCCCGAGTACATCTGGGGGCCGCCAGTGTACGGCTATTACCCGCCGCTGTACTATCCGCCGATTGCTTACGGTTGCGGATTCGGATTCGGCATCTTCATCGGAGGGTTCTTTGGCGGCTTGGGCTGGGGCGGTTGGGGCTGGGGACCAAGTTGGTTTGGCCACTCAGTCTACGTCAACAACTACTTTTTCAGTCACTACGGTTATCGCCACGGTGGCTACGGGGGCGGGTACGGCGGATTCCGCGGCGGCCGTTCCTTCGAAGGCCGTGCCGGCTGGTCCCATGATCCAGGTCACCGGATGGGCGTTCCCTACTCCAATAGCGCTGTGTCCGGTCGCTATTACGGGGGATCCGGGAGCCGTTCGGGGTTTGGTGGACGGACCGGCGGGCAGGGTTATGCCGGCTCACGGCAAGCGCCGGTCGGCGGGATGGGCTCCGGCGGCAGCCTGGTGGGAACTCGCGGTGGAAATCGCGGCAACGCGGGCGTCGGCGCTGGGTCACCGAGAGCGTATTCGCAGCAGGGTAGCACTCAGCCTCAACCAGGCACCGCCACACGGGGCACCTTCAATGGCGGCGCGTCGCAGCGCGGCTCAGCACAAAAGTCCAATAGCGCGCAGGGTTGGCAGCGTTTCGGTGGAACTGGGCAGGGGACGAATCAGGCGGCAAACTCTACCGGTCGCACCGGTTGGAGCACCGTGTCAAACACGCGCTCAAGCAGCTCATCTTATGGCACCAACAGCGGGTATCGGTCGAGTCCAGGCTTCTCCGGCGGCTCGAATAGCTATGGTGGACGCGGCGCAACCTCCACATATGGCTCTGGCGCCCCGGCCTACAGCACCAATGGCGGGTACCGGTCGAATCCCGGCTATTCAGGCGGTTACGCAGGCCGGTCCGCGGCACCCAGTTACCGCACCAGCAGACCAGCCTACGGCGCAGGCGGCGGATATCGCCCAAGCCCTTCATACTCTAGTGGTTACGGTGGAGGCCGGGCAAGCTCCAGCGATCACCCTGGCACTTCGTCTTCCGGCGGTGGCGGTGGGTATCGCGGCGGAGGCGGAGGGTCAGTCTCTCATTCCGGCGGCGGTGGGGGCGGCGGATCTTCTCATACGAGCGGGGGCGCAGGCGCTCACCGCCGGTGACAAACGGTGAGTCAGGCAGCGGGACGCGCAGGCGTCCCGCTCTTTGGTGTATGGCACATGCTTGCCCGGTTCTTCGCACAGAGTCGTTGTGTTGGGGGAGGGGCTGGCCGTGTCCTTTGGACCAACCATCAACCTGGTTTTTCCCCAACTGGCGCGGTGTGCGACTCAAAGCTCGGGGGCAGAAGTTGCCACTGAAACTAATCCGAGAATCGGTAGAAATGGTATACTACCCCTCTAGGTAAGGTGTAGCTGAACGCGAAGCTGGGTTTGCGGCGGCTAGGACCAGTTGGTACCTTAGATTGTTGTTCGGTGGCCTGCAAAGTGAGAGCCTTTCGGCGCACTTCCCCGGCCCAACGGCATCCGCCGCCTGAGGATCGATCCATCTGCTTAGGAGGAGGGATGGAGGCTAAGACTCAGTTGAGGTTACGCTCCTTGTGGCAACGACTCCACCCGAAGTGTGGGTGGAGTTTTGTCGTGCTTACGCAGGAATCCAGTAGTCAACCTCGACGATTCGCTGAAGTGAAGCGCCGCCAAGTTTCATGGATAGGCCTTGCCAGCCTTCGGACTGAACGATTATGAAACGTATGCCGGCAAGATCAGCCTGGCCGTCCTGGGATTCAAATCGAAACAATCCCGGGGCGTCACCATCTGCTGCGGACAAGAACGGCGAAGCCGAAACTCCTCAGGTGGAGGCTGAGATTGTGCGCCCTGCCGGTCGCGACGAAGTACTCGATGATTTGCTCGGCCAATCGGAAGCTGGCTTTGAAGCGGCTGCGACGCAAGAACGTCGTATCCTGAACCTGCTTGAGGGTGAACTATCGGCGTTGATTTTCCCCCAGGAGAGTGACGAATCCGGCAAGGGTTCTTCAAAGCCGCAGCAAGCCGAAGTTCCTGCCGCAACTCCAGCGCCGCAGGCGTCACCTCAAGTTACCGTAGTACCCGTACCAACGAAGCCAGTACAGACCGTCTCCCCCCTCAGCAATGGTCACACAAATGGGGTGCATCGGACCCCTAAAGCGTGTTCCTGCCCAGTCTGCGGGTTCGACAAACTCAAGGAAATCGTGTGGGCCGGCGAACATCTGGAAAAGTCGGAAACGCGTTGGTCAGTCTGCAAGTCGTGCGGCCTTACGTTCATCTACGGGTCAAAAGTGGATATTGCGCAGCAGCAGCGTACCGCCATGATGCAGAAAGCAATTCTCCGAAATGTGGTTCGCCCCCTGGCTGCACGGCTATCGACAAACTCCCTTTCGGCTGTCATCGGTGCCGAGCCCGACCTTGCGCTAAGCAAGAAGTGGTTCTCCAAGCGAAATGTGGTGTGGGTTCCCAACTCGAACGACTTGCCGCGCGAACAATACGACTTAGTCGTTCTGCCCTTGACGCTGGAGTGCGAGGAGCAACCAGTCAGAGCACTGACGCGCATCCGCTCGTTCCTGACGCCTTCCGGATCAGTCTGTATTGCCGTCTTCGATTCAAAGCCCTGGAGAAGGATTATCCTGGGACACAAGTGGACTGGCTTTTCGATGCCCAATCAGCGCACTACATTCGATCTCAAATGCCTGGATCGGATGCTTCGGATGGCAGATCTGCGCGCCATTCCGGACAGCGGACTGCCTAGTCTGACCGGGGTTGAACCGGATACGGAGCTACCTGAGCGCGCCACCACTCTCCAAGCCCGGCGCGTATCCACCGCAGAGTGGGTTTTCTCCCCCTGGTTTGCGTGGCAGCGATTGTCCCGTTCGATTGCACTAGTCCATGCTAGACCGGTGTAGGCTCGGGTTAACATGGTAATCACGCAGGTTCATTTGCCAGCATTTAGAATCCGAAAGAAGGAAACCGTTCATGCCAGATAGTAGCCCAGCCCAATTCGTTGGAGTGGACGTCGGTACCAGCCGGATCGTCGTTCAGCGGTCGCTGCTCGATCAACCACCGACCCAGCATACGGAACTCAACGCCTACATCGAATTGCCCAATACGCCGGCTGTACTGACCAGCCTCCGGAGCAGAAAAGTTCCGTGCCGAACCGAAGATGGCCGGGTACTTGCATTTGGCAAGTGGAGTACCACCTTCGCGGAGCTTTTCCATTCCGAAGTGTGCCGGCCCATGAGCGAAGGCTGCGTGAATGGCAGGGACGAACGATCGACGTACATGCTTGAGGCACTGCTGACTGATCTCCTCGGCAAGCAAGTTTCGCCCGGATCCCCACTCGTATTCAGCGTCCCCAGTCAGGGGGTTGACGGTTCCCGTCCGGGGCGCGCGGACTTGGCGTTTCATCAGACTTTCCTGCAGCAGTTGTTCACCCGACTGGGCTACCGGGCCGTCCCCCTGCATGAAGGGGAAGCCGTGGTTTATTCCGAGCTCGCCGAAGAGAATTACACAGGCATCGGCATCAGCTTCGGAGCCGGACTCTGCAATATCTCTTTCACCTACCTCTCCGTGCCAATCATCGATTTCCACCTGGCCCGTGGTGGGGATTGGATCGATGCGAGCGCGGCGGCAATCGTCAATGAGAAAACGACGCGCGTTCGCGTGATTAAGGAGCGGGGCTTCTCCCTGCGGCAAGACGGCGGCACCTTCGTAAACCAATCGCTGAACTTGTTCTATCGCCAACTGATTGAGGAAGTCGTACAAGAGATGTGTACGGTCTTCAGTAATCATGACGAACTGCCCGTGCTGGAGGAACCGGTGCCAGTGGTCCTGGCGGGTGGAACCGCCATGCCCGCGGGCTTTGCCGAGCAATTCTCCCAGGCATTAATGGCGTCGAGTTTCCCGCTCAAGATCTCGGGTTACCGTCTCGCGAGCGATCCGCTGAATGCCGTTGCCGACGGCTGCTACAGGTACGCGAAAGCGAACTTCTCCGCATAGTTAGGCGCTGGATTCGGAGTCGCAATTCATGCAAGCGCGGGGCGGTCACCTATGCCGTCCCGCGCTTGATGTTTGCACCGTGACCCATCATTGAGTTGCGGGAGCAGGTGGATTTTCCACATCAAACTCAATCGATAAGGTCACACCTTTGAGTTTGCTGCATCCGCAAACTCAGTCCCGGCTAAAACGCGGAGTCTTCAGGTAATGTGGCAGCGGATTCGGACTGCTGGCTAACAATCCGAAGAGGGCAATCGCTCAGGTGCGTGGCAGATCGGGGAGCTACTTGGACAGCAGGATGATGGCTATGGATGGACGTGTAGCAGGTCCGGACGTCGCGGGCACCACCCCTGGATGTTCAGAGTAACCCAGGAGTGGGCCGCTGAGGTGAACGGTGCACAAGCCTTGACTGGCATTGCCAGTCAAGGACTCGTCAAATCGAATTCATGCTCGTCTGCGACGAAGTAGGCCTAACCCGACCAGGCCTACGGCAAGCAGCGCGAACGTGGCTGGCTCTGGAATTGATGCAAGGACCACGTTGGCGCCGAACCACCCAATGGTGCCGCCGCCAGTGGCAGAAGTGGGGAAGGCAAGAACCGCGGAGCTAACATAAGCGTCAGCGACGAAGTTAATGGCAGGGTTCACAGTGAAGCCGTTCGGGTTCCAGGTGTAGTTCTCCGAACCAGTTTCAGCGACAACATAGTAGGTCTGGCCTGCGGCCAAACTCAACGGAGTACCCAGGTCGTGAACGCGGAACCAGCTAATCAAAGGATCGGCATTGGTCACGGTCGTAGATGCCAACAGGGTCCCCGCACTGTCGTAGATTCCCACGTCGTGGGACCCTGTCAGTCCGTTCTTCTGGTCGTCGTAGAACGACAATCCTGTCACCTGAACAGCCTGGTTGGTAGTGAATTGGTAGCCTAAGCTCCACTCACCATTCGTACTATCGGTTGATGGAGAGGCAAAGTCCACTCCTAACACCCCTGCGGATGCGGTAAATGCAAGCATTAGCAAGCATGCCGCCAGAGTAAAGATTCTCACAATGTTTCCTCCAAGTGTTCTGACATTGCTCGTCAATCTCGGGATCTCGCGACCGAAATCGATATCATACAAGTTTGTGCATAATACCTTAGCACTACAACCTGAGAATTCGAGCAAATATACGATATTGCAAGTAGTGATGTTAGTCAATTGAGCATTAGTACCAATTGTGCCGACGATTAGACGTTTTTCCGCAGTCAATGCATGGGAGCCATTACTCCTGGCCCATCTGTTGGAGACTTCGGCGTCTAACTGTCGGTTACTGGTGTTGCTTGCGGCAGTCGGTGGCGCTTGCTCGCTGGGGACTTGCCCGGAACCGTAATGCCCGTATTCTCGACGGACTCGGCTTGGTCCGCCTTAGAATCAGGCAGTAGGTGACGGGTGCAGCGCGTGAGGCCGCATCCGGTTTGAACCTCGGGCGGGTCGCGCCTTTGCGGTTTCAGGCCGCGAATTCCTCGGCTACTTCCATGGCGATGCGAGCCCACTCCCACAGCCGCTGCGGGTGGTACCGGACTGTAGAGATGTCTTTCATGATCAGCTCCACGTGGCAGCCTTGTGCCGCTTCCAGGAACTGACGCAGGTCCTCGCGGGCACGCTCGGGGTACCAGTTGTCATCGGCGAACACGGCTGGGTTGGGTTTGCGGCTGATCACGTAATCGGCGCCGACCTTGTCCACCAGTCGCGGCGTCCTGCACCACGGACTGGCAGAGATCTTGCGTAGGTTGGGAATGCGGCGCAGGATTTCCATCTTGCGGTCCAGCGGTTCGCAACAGCCGTAGTAAACGAGGCCCCAACGGGCCAGCCAGCGCAGATCATGCTCCACCGCGAATTCCCAGTGCATGGACGGGGAAACCTCAGAGAAGATTTGGGCGTTGGAACAGCCCCACATGTTGTGAGGCTTGACGTAGCCCGGGTTGAAGTCCGTTCCCGGCAACGCGCTGGTGTACCCGTAGCCACCTGAACCGATACGAGTGTTGTTGCTGTCCAGAGACAGCAGATTCTGTTCAACGAACTGATCCAGTTCCGTCATCCAGGCATCGACCATGCGGTCCACCGCGGCGTGCACCAGGGCCGGCCGCTCGTGCAAGTCGATCATCGCTTCTTCGATGCCCCACCAGCGAATCAGGTAGTCCCAAGGCGTATACCAGATATGGGTCTGGCCGGTTTTCCGCACGGGCATTATGCCCGCGTAGACGTCGCTCATGGCTTGGAAGTGCAACTCGGTGGCATGCTGGTTGTGGGTCACCACCGGCATCCTGATCTTTTCCAGATCCTCGAAGTTGCGGATCTGAACGTGAAAGTGCCGCGAGACAATGTCGCTGGCCTGGTCGGTGGCGACGGTATCGACGTCTTCGATGATCCCGAAATCCGTACTGTGAATCGCCAAAGGGCAATCCAGCCAATTGTTGACAACCATATCTCCGGGGAGGTGGCGCCATTGATAAAGCTTCCGGCGCAGTTCGGACTCCTGCTCTCTGCCCCACGGATGTTGCGCGTGGAGCGTCAGTTCGCCGTCGCCGTCCAACTCATGCCAGCAGATCTCGTTGATCCACACCATGGGGCGTTCGGACTGCAGGTCGTTGAGTTTCTGCCACAGGCGCGCCTTCCCGGCGTGCACCGGCAGGGCAGCCACCTCGGCTAGCTCCGATGCAAGCGTGCGCAGGATCTCGCGATCACCGCCGCTGAGATCAATCTCCTCGGCGACGGGCCTGGGCGAGCGATGACTTGGGTCGTGCAGCATATCAGTCCTGGTGGAAAACCTCTTCCATTGGAGCCCACCATTCGCCCGGTTTGCGGTCGGGCAGAGGTTGCTGGCAGGGATCGGTGAGTTTCCACCACTCCTTCACTTTCGGGTTTTCGGCTAGCTTGCGCATGTCAGACGAGTAGTCCTGGCCGGCGTATTCGAGATAGCTGAACAGATACAGATTGCCGTCCGGCAGCCTTCGCAGATAGATGGAGTAATTGCGGATGTTGGCGTTGTGGACGGCCTTTGCCACCTCGGGCCACACGGCCTTATGCAGGCGCCTGTACTCGGCTTCTTTCTCGTTCCGCAGGCTAATGATGCTGCCGAAGCGCTGCGCGTGGCGGGGCGGAGTCGAGCAGGAAGTCAGCGTGAAAAGCAAAGCGGCAATCAACAGCAGCCGGCGCATGGATATAACCTCACGAGAACACGACGTACAATATGACCAAAGTTGCAGCAACCGCGGCGGCAACCATCCGGTAGCTGCCGGCGGCGCGCAGGGGTGCACGCCAATCATCCCAAACAAGTTCCCGGGCTTCGTCCTTTAAGGGCTCGGGATAACGCAGGGAGGCGGCGACAAGAACGGCACAGCACACCAGCAGCAGACAGAATGCTGTAAGCATGAAGTCCTTCACCGCGATGCGATAAATGGCATCGAACAGTTCCCGCGCTCCCGGAACCCCATGATTAGACAACCAGCGGCCCGTCGAACGTCCGAAGAAATCGAGCGCGAACATTGTGGCCCCGAGCAATCCACCCGTAACGAGTGTGATGTACGCCCCCCGGCCGGAGGCTCGCTTCCAAAAGACGCCCAGGAGGAACACCGCCGTGATCGGGGGCGAAATGTAGGAGATAAGCCGTGCCAAGCCATCGTAGATCGTACTGTAATGGCTGAACAACGGCGACCACAGGATCGCCAGCATCGTTGCGACCACGGTGGTGATCTTGCCAACGATGACCAGTCCGTGGTCTGTCGTGCCTGGGCGCAAGCGTTTGAAGATGTCGTAGGCAAACAGGGTCGCCGTCGAGTTCAAAGCCGCAGAGCAGGTCTGCATCGCCGCGGCCAGCATGGCGGCGGTCACCAATCCCTTCAAGCCGGCCGGCAGGAGGCGCGTAATCATGAACGTGTAGGTATCGGCCGCGACAAGCGGGGCGCTGCCGCCGAAAGCGCCCTTCTGCACCAGTGCGACACAGATGGTGCCCGGGAGCACGAAGAAGAACACAGGCAGGATCTTCAGGAATGAGCAGAACAGCGGGCCGAGCCGCGCCTGGGTCTCGTCACGCGCCGCCATTACCCGCTGCACGATGGTCTGGTCGGCGCACCAGTACCAGATTCCGATGACCGGATAGCCGAGCAGGATCGAATACCAGGGCAGCCCGGACAGGTCCGATGCGTCCCGGCTCATACTCAGGAAGTTCGCCGTTGAGGCCGGAATATCCGGCGCGGTTCCGGCCAGCGGGTGGACATGCGTGGCCAGGATGGACGCCATCTGCCCCCAACCGCCGATCTTGATCCAGGCGGCAGCCGTGATAACCACCGCGCCGACCAGCAAAAGCACGGTCTGGATACTCTCCGTCCATACCACCGCGAGCAGGCCGCCCAGCATGGTGTAGAGGCCGGTCAGCAGGCCCAGGGCAATGATAAAGAACAACAGCGAGTCGAGCCCCAGAATGGTCGCTCCCGGGCGTAAGCCGAGGATGCCGCGCAGCACCCAGGCGGCCGTGTAGAGCGCGATTCCAATGTGGATGACGATAGCTGAAAACAGGCTGATCACCGATAGGATGTCCCGGCATTTTCGATTGAACCGCCGCTCCAAGAAGTCGGGCAGCGTCGGCACGCGCGAGCGCAGGTACAATGGCGCGAAGAACAGGGAAAGCAGGATCAGCGTGAACCCGGCCATCCATTCGAAGTTGCCGAACACCAGTCCGTATTTATAGGCCGCTTCAGCCAGGCTCACCAAGTGCACCGTGGAGATGTTCGCCGCGAACATGGAGAGCCCGATGATGGGCCATGTCAGGGAATTTCCTGCAAGGAAGTACTGGCTCCCTTCCCCGCGCCCGCGACGGCTCACGAAACCGGCATAGCATCCCAAAGCGACGACGCCGGCCAGGTACAACCCGATGATGGCTAGATCCAACTGGCCGATTGCGAGGTTCATCGCATCAGTTCCCTATTGCGCCTTCGATGCGCAGAACGTGCGCGTGATGGCATGGACGCGTCGGCGGTAACTCGACCACCAGCCCGCCTGGCTCCCGGGTGAACGTCAATGCCCCGGACGCGCCCGGCATGTGCACGGAACTCACCGTCGCTCCGGCCAGCGACCTAATCGTCAAGTTGCCCGACTGCGGCCAGCCCAGAGCAATGGCGTAGAGCACCCGCCCGCGGGTCGTGAACCGGATATCGGCGGCCGTGTAGCGCTGCTTGTCCTCATTGAAGTGTCCACCAGTCATCTGTGGCGCGCCTTCCCCAAACACTCTCCACGGACGAGTCCCGTAGATTGCTTCCCCGTTCAAGTGGATCCACTCCGCCAGTTCCGCGGCGATCTTCTCCTGCGGTGCGTCAAGCGTGCCGTCGGAGCGCAACGGGAAATTCAGCAGAAGATTGCCGTTCTTGCTGACGATGTCGGCCAGCAGTCGAACCACCTGCGTGGTCGTCTTGTATTCGATGCCCCGCTTGTAATACCAGTCGCCTACGCACGTGTCTGTCTGCCACGGTTCGGCCTTGATGCCATCCTGGACTCCCCGCTCCAAGTCTTCGACGCACGAGCCGGGCGCAAATTCGCCGCCGTCCTTGGAATACCAGCCACCACCAGGAATCTCGGACTTGGGGTTGAACTTACAGTTGTAGACCGCCTCGAGTTTACCCCCGTGCCGGCTCTGGTCCGAGTTGTAGAAATGTGCGAGCAATTTGCGGCCGTAATCACCGAAAGGCAGGCTGCCGTCGCTATACAGCAGATCGGGTTGGTAGCTGTCTACCAGGTCCTTGATCCGATTGAACCACTCCTGTTTATAAGCGTCGGGAGTGTTGGCGGCGTACCAACCCTCCACCGCTTTCTCGTTGCCGGAATGATAGAGTTCGGCGAAGTCCGGGTTCACTCCGTCGTACGGTACGCCGGCTTTAGATCCCAGCATGTCGGCACCTTTGGAAACTCCGAACCAACCCCAACTCGCCCCCAGATGCTCCGTCACGCCGAAGCGCAATCCGCGCTGAGCGGCGGCGGCGCGCCATAACCCGACGACGTCCTTCTTCGGCCCCATGTTGACAGAGTTCCAGCGATGGAAGCGCGAGTTCCAGCAATCGATATTGTCGTGGTGCTGCGCGATGACACAGAAGTAGCGTGCGCCTGCCTGCTGGTAAAGCCGCATGAGGCGCTGCGGGTCCCAGTTCTCGCCCTTCCAGAGCGGCACGATGTCCTTGTAGCCGTGCTTCGATGGATGGCCCCAAGTTTCCAGGTGGTGCTTGTACTGGGCGTGCCCCTCAATGTAGAGGTTGCGAGCGTACCAGTCCCCTTGTTCCGGCACGCACTCCGGCCCCCAAACGGACCAGATCCCGAGCTTCGCATCACGAAACCAGTCGGGACACCGGTATCTCTTGAGGGATGGCCAATCCGGGGTGAAAGGACCTTTGGTGACGGTCCCCTCCGCGCTCAACGCACTCGACGCCGCGGCTCCTGCCGCCATTGCCAGCCATCTCCGCCGGTCGCACTGCATACTAAGTTACCTGCCTCGATTTCCCTGACTAAATCAAGCAATTGGCCGTTTCGAGCAGCACACAAGTTAACGATTAAGACTTGAACTTAAACGATTGAGACATTATCATGGGCCGTGAATCCTGTCAATTCAATTGACCGCCCCGGTAAGCGAGGAACCGTCGATGAATACGCCTGACGAACTGAATTTGATCCAGCGCCTGGCCAACATCCCCTACACGGGCGCGCTGAGCGATATCCTCGACGAACGTGGGTTTCGCAATCAGGTTCTGCCACCCGAAATCCAATCGCTGGAGCCGGGAACGACGCTGGCCGGACGCGCCCTCACCATCCTCGGCGAGCCATCCTTGAATATGGATCCGGAGACGATCTTTCTGCCGTTCCTGAGGATGCTGGGGGACGTCCGCCCCGGCGACGTACTCGTGAGTGAACCGCGGGACAGCGCCGCCGCCCACCTCGGCGAGCTCTCCAGCGAAACGGCGAAATTCCGCGGCGCTCGAGGTGCCGTGATTGATGGCGGGGCCCGCGATACGGATTACATCCGGAAACTCGGATTCCCATTGTTCGCACGCTACAAAACGCCTCGCGATATTGCCGGCCGCTGGAGGTTGGTGGACTACAACGTGCCAATCAAGATTGGCGCCGTCCACATCAACCCCGGGGACTTTATCCTGGGCGACCAAGACGGTGTGATCGTGATCCCGCGAGCCGAAGCCGAAGAGGTGATCACCCTGGCTGAGCAAGTCGTGGCGACGGAGAACCAGGTGCGCAAAGCGATCCTCGAAGGCGTCCACCCGGTGGATGCTTTCAACCAGTTCGGGCGGTTCTAGATGCGCATTGCCTCGGCAACTGACCCGTGCTTGGTCGCCGCACCCGGCCGCCCGTCTTGCCAACGTCGAGCTTGGCTAGTGCTATATTTCAGGACCTTCGAACCCGTAGGTCCGGCTTGCCTCCCGATTCCGATTGGACCGGTGAGCGAGCCACAGAAAAGGAGGCCATCGAGATGAATTCCAAACCTGAATCCGCCCTCAATCGCCGCGAGTTCGCAGCGCGATTAACGGCGCTCTCGCTTCCGTTGGGAGGTGTACTAAGCGCGAATCCGGCTGCACTCGCAGTTCCTGCCGACGCAGCGCAAGCCCTTGCGCCGCCGGCTCTCGACAACCAGTACCGGGGCTACATCGTGGACCACCACTCGCCCGACCCTCCCGCGCTCACGTACGCGAAGTTCGATCCCGAGCAGTGGCTGCGCATGTACGATACGTCTCAACTCGACCACGTCTGGGTGTTCTGTAAAGGCCATCACGGCGAGGCTTATTACCCGACCAGGACCGGCCACATGCAGCCGGGGCTGAAGACCGATTTCGTGAAGGCGGCCGCCGATGGATTAAGGCGTCGCGGTATGGCGTTCCATGCTTATTACTGCATCGGCTTCGACGATTGGGCGCCAATGCACCACCCGGATTGGGCCAACATCACCGAAGACGGAAAGCCGCGCCGCGTCGAGCATCCGATCGCGCAGTGGCACTGGACCTGCCTGAACACGCCGTACCGGAAATACGTGCTCGGCCAGCTCGCGGAAATCGTGGAGGGCTATAAACCGGACGGGTTCTTCCTCGACATCATGGGCCAGCCCCTGTGCTATTGCCCAGGGTGCGCCAAGCTCTACCAGGCGCGCTACGGGCATGCCATCCCGCGGGGCGATGAGGCCGTGCGGTTGTGGCGGGAGACCGACGAGTTCCTCTATCAGACGACTCAACTGAGCATGATCCGCGAGATCGTGCAGTTGGTACGGTCCATGGGGTCCAAGGCGGCCATCACGCTAAACGGCGGCCACATCGACTTCCGCAAAGAGGTGCTGGACCTGCTCGACTACACCTTCGCCGAGCCCTTTGCCGGCAATTACCTGTCCGCGATGTTTGCGCGCGGCACCGGCAAGCTTCCCCAGATCGGTCCGGGCAACGTCGCGAAGGTCTACGACCCATCGCCGGTGTCGATCTTTCAGGCGCAGGCGGCGATGATCGCTGCGCAAAACTGCCGCCCGTTTATGTACTCGGAGACGATGAACCAGGACGGCGTTTTGGATCCGCTCTGGTTCCGGACGATGGGACGCGCATTCCACGATATCGCCGAGATCCAGCCGCACCTCAGACAGCGCGACCCGGTGCCGTGCGTCGCAATCGTGTACAGCGAGAAGACTCGTTTCCACGACCGAGCGGACCTCAGGGGCTTGAAGACTCGTGACCAGTCGTCCTACTTCGACCACAGATCCGCCTTGCGAGGCGCAATGGAAGCGGGCGTTCAATCGCAGTTTCCCTGCGACATTCTCCCCGACTGCAAACTGACTGACGACCTGCTGCGCCCCTATCAGGCGCTGGTGCTGCCGGAAGTGACTTGCCTCTCACCAGCCGAGACCAACGTCATCGAGAAGTGGGTTCACTCGGGTGGACTTCTGGTTGCCACCGGACTGACGAGCACACTCGATGCGGACGGGGTGAAGCTGTCAAACTTCTCGTTGGCGAACCTCCTGGGCTGCGACTACGTGACCGTCGAAGACCGCTATCTGGCCAATCGCTGGGGCAGCTATTTGCAGCGCGGCGCCGATCCGCTCTGGAAGAACCTGCCCGACACCAGCCTGGTCGTGGAGGCTCCGTTTATCGAAGTGCAGCCGCACCCCGGGACTGAGGTTCTGGCGACACACATCCTGCCTGCGGTCCTGTGGCACGAGGACAAGGACCACGACGACCAGGCCTGGGTCAACTGGGAGCCGCCACCGCCCGGACAGCCGTCGAACCATCCAGCCGTGTTGCGAAATAGACTGGGCAAGGGACAAGTGATCTACGCCACTTTCGACCTGTTCGGCATGACCGATCGAAAGTTCCTCTGGCCGGGCGACTTGCTGCGCGAGGTATTGCTGTCAGCGCTGCCGCAGCCACCGCTGCGGGTGGAACTCAAACACGGGCAAGCCGCTTTGGGCACCACCTTTTACAAAAAGCAGAAGGAAGCGTCGCTCGTGGTGCACCAGGTGAATCGCGCGGTGGATCAACTGAATGGGAGAGCTCCAGACGCCGAGGGTGGAACGCTGCAAATCGACGAATCCTGTTTCCGCGTTCGCCGCTGCCGGCAGGTATTTCCGCAACTGCGCGACCTACCGCTGCAGCGAACAGCCCACGGGACGAGCATCATCATGCCGCCGGTTCAGGTTCACACTGTAGTGGTGATCGAGGGTTAGCCGAAAGGCGTGCATGGCAAACTCGAAAGCCAACGAGCGGGCCGGCCGGCCAGTTCGGATGAAGGACATCGCCAAGGAACTGGGCCTTTCGGTGGCTACCATCTCGAAGGCGCTGAGCGACGCCCCGGATATCAGCCGCGAGATGAAGCTACTGGTACGGAAGCGTTGCGCGGAGTTGAATTACCAGCCCAACTCCGCCGCGCGCAGCCTGGTGACCAGCAAGACGATGGCGGTGGGTTTGGTGGTCCCGGATCTGCTGAAGTCGTTCTTCGCCGAGATTGCCTTGGGAGTCGCTCGCAAGCTGCACCCGCGAGGCTATACCCTCGTGCTCTCGAACTCGCAAGAGGACCCCAAACTCGAGCGGTGGGAAGTGGAGCAGTTGCTCGCCCGCAGCGTGGACGGCATCATCCTTGCTTCCTCGCAGCCACCCCACAATCGCGGGGTTCTGCGAGCAATTGAAGAGCGCAAAGTGCCTCTGGTTCTGCTTGATCGCTGGTTTCCGCACCTCCGCTGCGATTACATCGGTGCCGACAATTTCGAACTGGGCCGCATGGCTACGGCACATCTGATCGAGACCGGTTGCCGCCGGGTGGCTCATATTACGTGTGCCCGCATTTCGACAGCGGCGACACGTGCCTTGGGTTACCGCGCTGCCCTTGCCCAGAATGGGTTACACGCAGCGCCGGAGCTTGTCGTGCAGGCCGCGAATGACGCGGCCGGGGGGCACGCCGCGATGCTCAATCTCTTGAACCTCAGTCCAACCCCGGATGGTGTTTTCTGCTTCAATGACGGTGTTGCCGCCGGGGCCTTGAAAGCAATTTTGGAGGCGGGACTGAAAGTTCCGGACGACGTTGCGGTGATCGGTGCAGGCAACCTCTTGTATACGGATTTCCTGCGTGTCCCGCTATCGACCGTCGACCTCGGCAGCGGCTCAATGGGCGAGCGGGCAGCGGAGTTGCTCCTCGACCGGCTGTCTGGGAAATCCGAGGTTCCGCCCCGCAAACTAACAGTGCCGCTGAGTCTGATCGTGCGCGATTCAACGCGGCGCTGAACCGGTGGATCACGCACCGTCCACACCGCCGTTACGGCTTCCAGCGGGCCATGGGCTCAATCTCTGTTCCAACGTGATAACTTAGGCTTTCGGCTATCTTTATGCAGAATTCAGAATCTCAATTAGGCCGGCGAGCTTTCATTCTCGGCAGCGCGCTCGCATCCACGGCACTCGATGCCGCTTCACAAGACGCGGCGAAGAAAGCGGCACCCTCGACCGGAGCGCATGCCCGGAGAGTCTATGCGATGTCTCGCGACTGGCGCTTCGGTGGCAAGGCGCAAAAGGGATTCGAAGCACCCGGCTTCGATGACTCAAAATGGGCGAAGATCACGCTTCCACATGCCAACGTCTCCCTCCCCTGGCACAGCTTCGACGAGCAGGACTTCCAATTCGTATCGGCCTATCGCCGCCACTTCAAGGCGCTTCCAGAATGGAAGGGTAAGCGTGTTTTCGTTGATTTTGCCGGTGCGATGACCGCCGCAAAAGTGACCGTGAACGGACACGCCTTCCAGGAGTACAAGGGCGGTTACACGCCGTTCTCGTTTGAGGTCACGGAACTTCTCAAGTACGACGCAGAAAACGTCCTGGCCGTCGAACTCGACTCCACCGAGCGCAAAGAAATTCCGCCCTTCGGCGACAATATCGACTACCTCACATTCGGCGGCATCTACCGCGACGTCTCGCTGCGGGTGGTCGCGAAGGCCTTTGTCGAAAACGTCCGAGTGACCCAAGTGCGGCCGCTCGAGGACAGCCGCGCACTTGCTCTGCGCTGCTACCTCAACGGCACTTTGAGCGGGCCGGCCAGTTTGAGCGTTGAACTGCAGGATGGCTCCAAGGTAGTCAAGAGCACAACTGCCACGATCGAGGGTGCGGCTGAGCATTACGACGTGAGCCTGGATGGCATCGGCGCGGTGCAGTTATGGGACTTGAAGAATCCCAAGCTCTACAAGGTCGTAGTGAAGCTGACGGCGAAAGATGGAAGCCGTGACGAATATACGACCCGCATCGGTTTCCGGGAAGCGCAATTCACGCCCGGCGGGTTCATGCTCAACGGTCAGCACGTCAAGTTGCGCGGTCTGAACCGTCACCAGACTTTCCCCTACTTGGGCGGCGCGATGCCGGAGCGAGTGCAAAGGCGCGACGCCTGGATCCTGCGGAAGGAACTGCATCTCAATCTGGTCCGGACATCGCACTACCCGCAGTCGAATGCGTTCCTCGACGCGTGCGATGAACTCGGTCTGCTCGTACTCGAGGAGATCCCCGGCTGGCAGCACATCGGAGACCTGGCCTGGCAGGACCTCGCCGTGCGAAACGTCGGCGAGATGGTCCGCCGCGACTGGAACCATCCGTCCATCATTCTTTGGGGCGTACGCATCAACGAGTCGCGCGACAACCACGACTTCTACACGCGCACCAACAAACTCGCGCACGAACTGGACGAGGTGCGCCAGACGGGCGGCATCCGCGATTTCGCGGAATCGGAACTCCTGGAAGACGTGTTCACAAGGAACGACTTCGGCTTTCCATTGACGGCCCCGAATCATCCGCTGTACCTAAATACCGAGTTCAACGGTCACATGTTCTCGACCAAACGCTTCGACAATGTCTCGCGCGTGGCCGAACATGTGGTCCGCCATGCGCGCGTGCACGACCAACTGGCCTCAAGCGATGGTTATGCGGGCGGTATCGCGTGGTGCGCATTCGACTACAACACCCACCGCAATTTTGGCTCGGGCGACCACATCTGCTACCACGGCGTCAGCGACATCTTCCGCATTCCCAAGCCGGCGGCGTACTTCTACAAGTCGCAGTGCGAGCCCGAGGAGGAGATCGTGCTGGAGGCGGGTTTCTTCTGGTCCTCAGGCGACAAATCGGAAGCCGGGGGCGTTGGCCCGGTGCCCATCCTCTCCAATTGCGATCACCTCAAGCTCTATTACGATGGCAAGCTCTCGCAGGAACTCGATCCCGACCGCAAGCAGTTCCCGCATCTGAAGTATCCGCCCTTCACGGCCAACATCAGCGGTCTCCCATTGAATCCGTGGGGCGATCTCAAAATCGAAGGCTACATCCAAGGCAAGCTGGTGAAGACGCTGATCCTCTCAGGAGCAGGCAAAGACGTCGACCTGAAGGTGCTGCCGGATGACACAGAACTGATCGGCGATGGGCGCGATGCTACACGCGTCGTGTTGATGGTGACTGACGAGTTCGGCAACATCAAGCCGTTCGCCAGTGCCGCGATCACATTGTCCATTTCGGGTCCGGGCGAGATCGTCGGCGAGAACCCATTCTCGCTGGCGGGCGGGGCCGGCGCGTTGTGGATCAAGACCAGGGAATCATCGGGCTCCATCCGGCTTACCGCGAGGCACCCTTACCTGGGCACGCGCCATATCAATCTCGTGGTGAAGCCGGCGGCGCCGGAACTCGTCTAGCGGCCTCGGCGGGCATCGGGGCCAGAGCGAAGGTGACGAGCCAGGGACTCGCCACGCGACTCGGAGGAGGCCGGCCAGGGCTGCTAGTCTATACAGATGCGCATCCTGCTTCTGACCCTGCCGGTACTCCTGATGGCCCAGGCTCCGGCTCCCAAACCCGCTCCGGCGAAGGCCGCCCCTGCGGCTGCTAAAACTGCTGCCGCAGGCCCTGCGGCGGCAAAACCTGCAGTTCCGAGACCAGCCGCGAAGCCTGCGACCGCCGCGCCTGTGGTGCTGGCAACCGACGACGAGAAAGCCATTTACGCACTGGGCCTGTCGATGTACAAGTCCCTCGGACAGTTCGATTTGTCACCGCACGAGCTCGACCTGGTAAAGCGCGCTCTAGTAGATTCCGTCGCTGGCAAGCCCGCCATCGACCTGATCCAGTGGGGGCCGAAAATCGGTCCACTGGCCAAGGAGCGTTCGGCGCGCGTAGCCGAGCATCAGAAGGTCGCGTCCAAGGCTTATTTGGAAAAGGCCGCCACTGAGCCGGGTGCGGTCCGCGCGCCATCAGGACTGATCTATCGCGAATTGAGAGCAGGTACTGGAGATTCGCCGAAAGCGAGCGACACCGTGAAGGTACACTACCGCGGCACCCTTGTGGACGGAACCGAGTTCGACAGTTCCTATCGCCGCAACGAACCCGCACAATTCGCCCTCAACGCGGTTGTCGGATGCTGGACCGAAGGCTTGCAAAAGATGAAGAAGGGCGGCAAGGCGATGCTGATCTGCCCGTCAGACCTTGCCTACGGAGATCAGGGCCGGCCAGGGATTCCGGGCGGAGCCACTCTGGTTTTCGAGATAGAACTGCTTGAGATTGCCGGCGGCGTGAAGTAGCCGTCGAATCGTATAGGGAAACTCACCACCGGGGAGTTCGCGCAGCCGGATCGACGGCGGTCCTCCAATCGCTAGGACCGGTGACAGCGGACAACCCGAACTAGCTGTCTTCGAATTGCGTTAGCCAGCTTGCGCAACCCATGAGCTAACCGAAACGGATTAGACAATCCCATATTCCTGCGCCCAAGTATCAATCTTTCGATTGCAACTCTTGATCTTTTACAGCAACCCTGTAAATTAACAGAAGTAACATTTTCGTCTCGCAACCACGTTAGTTACAAAAGTTACATCGACAGTTGTACTGAGGTCTCAAGTGCACATGGGAGAAGGTCTATGAAACCTTTCGTGTCTGCATCGATCTTGTTCGTAATTGCGGCGGTCCTTAGCTTTACCGGAGTGCTGCATGGGCAAACAGTCCAAGGGGTGGTAACCGGCTCCGTTGTAGATAGTACCGGGGCCGTAATTGTCAATTCCGAACTCACGCTGACCAATGACGGCACCCGCGTGACGCAATCCGACAAGAGCCACGCTGACGGCGCCTTCCGCTTCCCATTGGTTCCGCCTGGTACCTACACCCTAAGGGTCACGGCCGGCGGGTTCACAACCAGGGAAATCAAGAACATAGTTGTCGATGCCAGCAAGACGGTCCCGGTTCAGGTGGAAATGGCGGTAGCGAGTGCGCAGACATCGATTGACGTCAGCACCCAGGAGTCCCTGGTTCAGACGGCGAGCGCCGATCTCACGACGACCGTCTCCCAAAGCACGATCAATAGCATGCCGTTGCTGACGCGCAACGTGTTCGATCTGTCGTTCGCCGCTCCGGCAGTGACTCAGGGAATGAACCTGAACCCGTCCTCGGGCGGCACGCGGGAGTCGGGCACCACCTACATGCTGAACGGCGCCGATAACAACGACAACTTCGGCGAAGGCAACCCGAACGTGACGCCGCCGCTTGAGTCCGTGGCGGAATTCACGATGCTGACCAACAGCATGAGCGCCCAGTACGGGCATGCTGCGGGCGCGCTGGTCAGCCTCAGGCATGATGAACGTGCGCCCGACATAATGGTTTCGCATGAACCCGTAGTCCAGCGGGATGCCGCTTCCCCTTGAGAATCCCAAGGCCGCCGAATTGCCGCTGTCCGGCACGGCAATGACCATATCGGCGTCAACCGGGTGCTCCTGAGCCAGCCGCATGCCCAGCTTCACGCGCGCCGCGTGCACGCTCTGGCCGAACAGCGTGCTGTCCGGGCGGGCGAAATACACATATTCAAAAATGATGGGCGAATTAATGCTTCATGAATTATTACCGGAAGAAAAAATATTAGTTGTTCGTCCTTCAATTATCATGGGCGATTCAAGAACATGGATACCTCGTTCATACGTTATTCTTTGGGCTCTTGCAGCGGCAAATCTTTTACGTTTGGTTCCTGTTAATGCTGATGTTCCAATAGATATCATTCCTGTTGATTTTGCAGCAGCTGCTATAATTGGTTTACTTTTCGTTAAACGTCATCATCAGGTTTATCACATTTCTTCGGGAACAGGATCAACAACAACACCTGATAAACTTACTGCTACAATTGCTAAATATTTCCCTGATAAGCCAGCTTTCACTTTCGTGAATAAAAAAATGATTCAGGAAATGAAACTTTGGGCTAAAGGAAAATTAAATGATAACAGCGAATTATACAAATATGATGAGCATTTAAAATATTGGGAATCTATATTTGATAACAGAGGTCAGTTAAGAATATTATTCAGCGGACTTGATCCTTACTTTGAATTCATTGAATTAGGACATATCTTTGATAACACTAAATTACTTGAAGATTTAGATATTGAAACTCCTGAGCCTGCTCATGTTTATCTTGAAAAATCGGCTAAGTATATTGAGAACATAGATGTTTTTGATGGCGCTCTTGATCCCTAGGATTTATAGGTATTCGGTAAAAGGTAAACGGTAATCAGAGAAAATGGTTACCGTTTATTTTTTGTAAAATAGCAACGCATAGAAGTCTGAAAAAAATGGTAACCGCTGTTTTTTTACCGCAAAGAGCGCGAAAGTTTACGCTAAGAGTGCAAAGAAAAATTAAAATATGATGCTGACCCCGCATAAGCTGCAGGGCGGAAAATACGCATTTATACTGATAATGTTTAACCGAAAACAAAGATATAGAAATGATTCGCAAAGAAAAGAAGAAAAGCAAAGAACGCTGACAATGTTAATCATACTGATAATCGCGAGAAATATCAGTATAAATCATAAGTAATCTGTGTCATCAGTATTCTATTATGCTTATTTGGGAACTTGTATATTAAAAGCATTTCTATATCCTTCCGATTGGATTATGCAATAATAAAGTCCGGAAGGATAATTTGTAGTGTTTATCTTAACCTGCTTAAGACCGGAATTTTCGTAATATTCTTTATAGGAATAAACAAGTTCACCAATATCGTTAAATATCCTAACGGTTAGTTTTCCCGCAACAGGCATATAATAACGAATATTCTTCTTCGCAGTGTTTTTCTTTGGCAAGAAACCCGTTCTGTACTTCTCCCCCAGTCCGCTTATTTCGGTGCGACCAAGGCTTGGAAGTATCTTTAAATTATATAATGATTCGAAAACATCTTCTTTAACAG
>Ga0118677_10000317_pt3 | contig 68096 bp, 39 predicted proteins | sample AliMusrvi5mmetaG_FD_86154 | JGI IMG/M metagenome (GOLD analysis project Ga0118677, IMG submission 86154) | reverse complement strand
TTCACCGGTCAACCTGTATGGCCCCCGCGATAACTTCGACCTGGAAAGCAGCCACGTCATCCCGGCGATGATCCGCAAGATGATCGCCGCCCACGAAGCGGGATTGAGCGAAGTGGTGTTGTGGGGCGACGGCACCCCGTCGCGCGAATTTCTCTACGTGGAAGATTGCGCGCGCGGGATCGTGGCGGCCACCGTACAGTATGATGATCCCGCGCCGGTCAATCTCGGCGCCGGCCGCGAGATCACCATGCGCGACCTGGCGGCGCAGATTGCCGCGCAGGTCGGCTTCAACGGACGGATCATTTGGGATGCCGGCAAACCCAATGGCCAACCGCGCCGGTGCCTCGATGTCTCCCGTGCCGCGGAGCAGTTCGGCTGGCGGGCGGAAATGGAGTTCAGCGAAGGGTTGCGCCGGACGATTGCCTGGTGGAATACCCACCGTCGTGAGCGCGAAGAAGCGGAACGTAGTATTACGGCGGCGTAGACTTTTTGTCCGTAAAACAGGCATTGCTGGCGCGCGAGCGTCCTCGCGAGCACTCCGGTAGTTGAGTAGACTATGGATGGTCGTATCGAAACAACCGAAGTGCTCGCGAGGACGCTCGCGCGCCAGCAATGCCTGAACATTGACCTTACCGCCGCGACATATCGCGCAGAATCACCAACCGCAGCAGCGTCAGGATTGCGGAGACGGTGGCGGCCACATAGGTCAGCGCGGCGGCGCTAAGCACGGCGCGCGCGCCCGGCAATTCGCCTTCCGTCAAATACCCGCCTTGCGCCAGCACCTGCATCGCGCGGTTGCTGGCGTTGAGTTCGACCGGCAACGTAATCACCGTAAACGCGACCACCCCGAGATAGAGCAAAATCGCAATACTTAACGCCTGGGTAAACATCCCCGCCAACATCCCGATAAGCAGGATCGGAAAGGTAAGCTGGCTGCCAATATTCGCCAGCGGCACCGCCATCGAGCGCAAACCCAGGAAAGGATACTGCACCGCATGCTGCAGGGCATGGCCCGCTTCGTGCGCCGCCACACTCACCGCGGCAATGCTGTCACTGGAATAAACTTCCTCTGAAAGCCGCAATACACGTGCGGACGGATCGTAATGGTCGGACAAGGCGCCGGAAGTGATTTCCACGCGTACGCCCAGCATACCGGCACGCGCTAATGCCTCATTCCCACGTTCCACGCCGGCGGCGGCTCCCTGTCCATTCAGGATATGCACCGCCACTTCGCCCCCGGTCATCCCGCGTTGCGTCGGCACCTGTGAATAGCGCGTAAACGTGCTGCGTACCTTCCACTGCGCGTAAATCGAAAGGATAATCGCCGGTATCAACAGAAATATCGTATTATCGAAACCCAAAAACCACATCGTCACACCTCAGCAACTGTCGCCAACCACTTCGCAGACAGCATTAGATATATATTATACCCCCGAAAAATGTCTGTCCAGCAATCTGTTGCGAATCTGGCGCAAAACAGAACGACCCTCGCCTATGTCTAGACGAGGGTCGCATTTGTCGTTTCCCGTGCGAAGATGGATTAGGCAGCAATACCGACCAGGATTTTGGCAAGGTCGACTGCGCTGGCCGCATCCGGGGCATACCCGTCAGCGCCGATCTCGTCGGAGAACTTCTGGGTCACCGGCGCGCCACCGATCATCACTTTCACGGTGTCGCGTACGCCGGCAGCTTCCAGCGCGTCGATGGTCTGCTTCATTCCCGGCATGGTGGTCGTGAGCAACGCGGAAAGCGCGATCACTTCGGCCTTGTTTGCCTTCGCCGCTTCGATGTATTTCTCCGGCGCGACGTCAACGCCGAGGTCTACTACTTCGAAACCGTTGCCCTGCAGCATCATGGAAACCAGGTTCTTCCCGATGTCATGCAGATCGCCCTTCACCGTACCGATCACCACGGTACCGACCGGTTTCACGCCGGTCTCGGCCATCAGCGGCTTCAAAATCGCCACGCATTCCTTCATCGCGCGAGCGGCGATGAGGACTTCCGGCACGTAGAATTCGTTCTTCTTGAACTTCTCACCCACGACGGCCATGCCCGCGATCAACCCTTCGTTGATAATGATCTGCGGGGCAATACCCTCGGCGAGAGCCTGATTCGTCATCTCGACGGCCGGATTCTTTTTGCCTTTGATAATGTTGTCGGCAAGTGCCTGCAAGTCAACAGCCATACAATTCGTCTCCTCTGAATAATCACAGCGATCTGTGTTCTCACCCGAATGCGCTCTATCCGGGCAAACTTTAGGTAGCATAGCAATTCTTCGCCCCCTTGACAACAGTTTCCAGGGGGAAAATACGAAATAATGCAGCAAATTTTGAAATATTTACCTCAAGGTTCTTCAGTGCCGAAGCGATCACCCGCGGCCACATGCGCGCCGCGTAGAAATTCCACGTCGGACATGGCACGCTTCCCGGCTGGTTGCACGCTGAGCAGGCGCAATGTGCCGTTTCCGGTGGCGACAATCAGTCCGGATTTGGACTCGGTGGCTACCAGGATGCCGGGAGCGCCAGTGGACATGGACGATAACGGTAACGCTTGCAGTACTTTAATTGGTTGCCCGTGCAGCACGGTCACCGCGCCGGGTGTCGGCGCAAAGGCGCGAATCTGCCACCAGATTTCCTCTGCCGAACGTGACCAATCGATCTCACGTTCTTCCTTGCGCAACATCGGCGCCAACGTCACCGCGGAGGTGTCCTGTGGAAGATGTGGGGCACTATCCGCCGCAATCGACGGCAGCCATGCCAGCAACAATTCAGCCGCCATGTGCGCCAGCCGCTCGCTCAACAGGCCATAATTATCGTCTGGCAAGATCTGCGTTTCCCGGCAGTCGATGACATCACCGGCATCCATCTCCCGCGCCATCCACATCAGGCAGACGCCGGTCTTCGCTTCGCCGGTCAATATCGCGCGCTGGATGGGCGCCGCCCCACGGAATTTCGGCAGCAGCGAACCATGCAGGTTGACGGTGCCCCACCGCGGCAGTAGACGCAACGGATCGGGCAGGAATTGCCCGTAGGCGGCGACCACGCTCAGCTCGGGAGCATATCCGCGAGCAATCTCGAGAAACTCCGGTGTGCGGCAGGATTCCGGTTGCAACACCGGTAATCCGAGTTGTAACGCGAGTTCCTTCACCGGCGGTGGAGTCAGCTTACCACCCCGCCCCGCCGGACGATCCGGTTGCGTGACCACCGCCACCACGTCATGCTGCTGCTCAACCAGCGCCTTCAGCGTCGGCAGTGCGAACGAACTCGTGCCAAAATAGAGAATGCGCACAGTATTGCCCCTCAATGCGAGCGCATTATATCACAAGCCTTCTGAAAGTGGTGAGCCATCGACTTGCGGACGATGCAGTGAAGGCTTGGTGGTTAGTCCTGATTTTCCATCGAGCAAATCCGTGACTCCTTCACGTCATCGAAGTATCGACACAAGGTGATATCTCACTGATTTTACGCCTATTTCTCTGCGCGAACCAGTGAAAAATCGACCTCCAGGCGCTTGAAATAGTGTATACTACTAATACATCCTGGACGGTTCTGCCGAACCCGTGGGATACCTACCATCTCCCGGCCTATTTTATGGCTTTCAACACGCAAAGGAGAATATCGATGACGCATGCTTCCAGCGAATGCCCGAGCATTTTTTCGTCCCTTTTCCGCCAATGCTGCCGTTCGCTCCGCACGCCGATGCGGCGATGGGCATATCTCGGACTGCTGTTTACCGGTGTCATGCTGTTGAGCGCCATCGATGCGAACGCCGGCACTCCACTGGTCATGCCGCCTTCGCCGCGCCTTCCCGCCGTGGTGCGCACACAGATGCTGCGCACCGCCGCCTCCCTGCAACATCAGGATCTGCAACCGATGCGTGACGCCGGCAAAGCCGGGCAATTCAATCGGATCGGCAAAGCCCCCATTCGCCTGATGGTCTCCGGCACCAAAAATATTCCCTGCCTAATGATCGATTTCCCCGATCTGGCCCATACCCATCAGTCGAGTGAATTTCAGACGATGTTGTTTACCAAGGGGGGGATACCGACGGGAACCCTGCAGGATTATTATCTGGAGAATTCCTATGGCCAATTTACCCCCACCGGACAGGTGTATGGCTGGTATACCGCCCAAAATAATAAAGCTTCATACGGCATTCAAAATTTAAGTAATAAAAACATGACTAACGCGACGCAGCTAGTATTGGAAGCCATCAAAGCTGCGGATACCGCCGGAGTTGATTGGACGCAATTCGATAACAACCATACCGGCACGGTTGATAATATTGTTGTCGTCCATAGTGGATCGGGGGCGGAAGAAACCGGATCGGCCAATGATATCTGGTCACACGAATGGTATTTAAGCTCCGCAGGTCTGGGGCCCTTCACCACCTCGACCGCTGATCCCAACCATCCCGGCCAGAAAATCAAAATCGATCGCTATACGATTCAGCCGGAGACCAGTAAATATTCCGGAGGTAATGGGACAACCACTAAGATTGTCGGTATCGGCGTTTTCTGCCATGAGATGGGGCACTCCCTCGGATTACCCGACCTGTACGATACGTCGGGTACCGGCGAAGGCCTGGGCTTGGCCAGTTTGATGGCCGGTGGATCATGGGGAGGCGATGGGAATGATAGTCGCTATCCTTCGCATCTCGATGCCTGGTCAAAAGCGGATCTGGGATTCGTCGTTCCCACCACTGTCACCAAAAACGGCACGAATACGATCACGTGCGCGGAAACCGCCGCGTCCTCCTATCTCGTTAAACCGTCGGGCAGTGCCCTCAATGAATATTTTCTCGTTGAGAACCGCGAACATCATGGATTTGACCTCAATTTATTTGCTACCGGCCTCTTCATCTACCATATCGATGACGGGATTATTACGCAGACACGATCCCAAAATACCATCAACGTGAATACGCACGCCTACGGGGTCTTGCTGGAAGAAGCAAACGCGACGCAGGATAGTTATGCAACCTTGAATCTGTATGTCGGCAAAAATCAAGGAACTGCCAGCGACTCCTGGCCGAACGGCGCCAAAAACGGCTTCAATGAAACCTCTGTCCCCAGCACCAAAGCGGATGACAACTCACAACAATATTGTGGCATCACCGGTATTTCGAATAAGTCGGATGCCATGACGGCATTTATGTATGTCAGTCAAAATGCGCCGGCGTTAGCGCTGACGAAATCGGTCTCACCTACGAGTGCGCTCCCCGGCGGCGTGGTCACCTACACCGTGAACTACAATAACAATAATGGTACCCTGGCGGCTTCTAATGTTGCGGTGACCGATACCCTCCCGGCAAATCTCACCTACCAAACCGGCAGTGCCACTGCCGGTGGTAATTACAATGCCGCCACGCAAACGATCACCTGGTCCATCGGCGCTTTGAATATCAATGGGTCGGGCTCGATGACCTTCGCCGCGACCGTGAATAACGGCGTGGCCGCGGGCACGAATATCAGCAATACCGCCCTCATCAGTTGCACCGAAACCCCTGCGGTTACCAGCAATGCCGCTACCGTCACCGTGTTGGCTCCCCCGCAACCGAACCTCACCCTTTCGAAAGCCGTCGCACCGAGCAGTGTCCCGGTCGGTGGCTCGGTCACCTACACCTTGAATTATGCGAATACCGGCACCGCGCAGGCAACGAATGTGCTGGTCAGCGACGTGATTCCAGCGAACATGACCTATGTCAACGGTAGCGTCACCGGAAACGGCAACTATAATGCGGCCACACAAACGGTGAGTTGGTCGCTCGGAACCCTGGCCGTGAACAGGTCAGGCTCACTGACCTTTAAAGCGATGGTGAATAATGGCGTGGCCGTGGGCACGAATATCAGCAACACCGCTCTCGTCAGTTGCACCGAAACAGCGATGGTGTCGAGCAATGCGGCCGTTGTCACCGTCGCCGCGACGCCATTACCGAATCTTACGCTCACCAAAGCCGTTGCTCCCACCAGTGCCCAGGTCGGTGGCGCGGTCACCTACACCTTGAGTTATGCGAACACCGGCACCGTGTCGGCGTCCAATGTCACGGTCACCGACGTAATCCCGGCGAATATGACCTATGTCAACGGCAGCGTCACCGGCGGTGGCGCCTACACGGCCGCCACCCAGACGCTCAGTTGGACCGTTGGGACGCTGATCGCAAACGGTTCGGGAGCGCTGACCTTTAAAGCCACCGTCAATAACGGCGTAGCTGTGGGCACGAATATCAGCAATACCGCCCTTATCAGTTGTACGGAGACAGCGGCGGTGTCGAGCAATGCAGCCATCGTCACCGTTTCGGCTACCCCATTACCGGCACTCACCCTCACGAAAGCGGTCGCCCCCACCAGTGCGGTACCTGGTGGTTCCGTGACGTATACCCTCAACTATACGAATATCGGCGCCGTGCAGGCCACCAATGTGACGGTCAGCGACGTGATTCCGGCGAATATGACGTATGCTGTCGGCAGCGCCACCGGCGGCGGCAACTATAACGCCGCCACGAAAACGGTGAACTGGTCGCTCGGAACGGTGCTCGCGAATGGGTCGGGATCGTTGACCTTCAGAGCATCGGTCAACAATGGCGTGACGGCGGGCACGAGTATCAGCAACACCGCCCTTGTGAGCTGCACCGAAACGGGAGCGGCATCGAGCAACGCGGCTGTCGTTACCGTCGCGGCAACACCGTTGCCGTCGTTGACGCTCACCAAAGCAGTTAACCCGACCAGTGCCATGCCCGGCGGCACGGTGACCTATACGCTCACCTTTACCAACGCCGGCGCCGCGCCGGCCTCCAATGTCACGCTGACTGATGTCATCCCGGCTAATATGACCTTCGTCAATGGCAGTGCCACCGGCGGTGGCGTCTATACCGCGGCCACCAAAACCATTAGTTGGACGTTCGGCACGCAGGCGATTAACTCCACCGGCAGCATCACCTTCAAAACAACGGTGAATAATGGCGTGGCGGCGGCAACCACCATCGACAACACCGCGGCAATCGCCTGCACCGAAACAGCGGCGGTGACCAGTAATACCGCCACCGTCACCGTCACCGCGGCGCCGCAACCGGTGCTGACGCTCACCAAAGCCGTTGCGCCCACCAGTGCAATCCCCGGCGGCGCCGTCACCTATACCCTCACCTATACGAATACCGGTGCGGCAAATGCAACCAACGTCACGCTGACCGATGTCCTTCCGGCGAATATGACCTTCCAGAATGGCACCGCAACCGGCGGTGGTGTCTACAACGTCGCGACCAGAACGCTCAGTTGGGCCATCGGAGCGCTGCCCTTTGGCCGGTCAGGGACCATGACCTTCAAAGCGTCGGTGAATGTCGGTGTGGCCGCGGGAACGCTCCTCAACAATACCGCCGCGATCACCTGCACGGAAACAGCGGCAGTGACCAGTAATACCGCCACGGTCTCCGTCGCGGCGACGCCGCTGCCGGCGCTGACGCTCACCAATGCGGTGACACCGTCCAGTGCGATCCCCGGCGGCACGGTAACCTATACGCTAACGTATGGGAACGGCGGCGCGGCAAATGCCACCAACATTACGCTGACCAATGCCATCCCGGCGAACATGACCTATCTCAATGGCAGCGCGACCGGCGGTGGCGTCTACAACGCGTTGACGAAGACGATATCCTGGATGCTCGGGACTCTGGCCCCCAATATGACCGGTATCGTGACCTTCAAAACCATTGTCAATAACGGGGTGAACGCGGGCACGACCATCAACGACACCGCCGGGATCACCTGCACGGAAACCACGCCGGTGACCAGCAATACTACCGTCGTCACCGTCGCTGCCGTCCCGTTGCCAACGCTGACCCTCACCAATGCGGTGGCGCCTGCCAGCGCCGCACCCGGCACGACCTGCACGTATACGCTCAATTACACCAACATCGGCACCGCAAAAGCGACGACCGTCACCCTGACCGATGCCCTGCCGGCGAATATGACCTATGTCACCGGCAGTGTGACCGGCGGCGCCGCGTATAACGTCGTGACCAATACCTTAACCTGGATGCTTGGAACGCTGAATGTCAATGCGGCGGGGACGTTCACCTTCAAAGCGACGATCAATAACGGCGTGTCGGGCGGTACCGCCATTACCAATACCGCGCGCGTCGCCTGTAACGAGATCGCGACGGTGGTGAGCAATAACGCGACGGTCAATGTGCCGGTCCCGCCGCCAACGACGCTGTCGCTCACCAAAGCGGTTTCGCCGAATATTGCCTCGCCCGCCGGCACGGTCACCTATACGCTGACGTATGCGAATACCGGCGCCTCGACCGCGTCCAATCTGACGATTACCGACGTCGTGCCGGCCAATATGACTTATCTGAATGGCACCGCGACCGGTAACGGTTTCTATAACGTGGCCACCAATACGCTCTCCTGGACGCTCGGAACGTTGCGCGCCGGTGCTTCCGGTTCGGTCACGTTCAAAACCACCATCGCCACCAATGCCCAGGGCGGCTCGACCATCAATAACACCGCCGGCGCCACCTGTATCGAAGCGCCGGCCGTAGTGAGTAACACCGTCGGCGTCAGCTTGCCGGTGCCAGGCCTCACGCTGGCGAAAACCGCGCTGCCGGCGATAGTACGCCCCGGTGATACCGTCACCTTCACCATCGTCTATCGTAATACCGGCGTCGGTTCCGTCAACGGTGTGGTGATGACCGATATCCTCCCGTCGAACCTGACCTACATCAACGGCAGCGCCAATAACACGCCGTCCTATACCCCGGCGACACACACCCTCGTCTGGGCATTGGGCACCGTGCCGTCCAGTGGACCGAGTTCATCGGCGCAGGTTACCTTTAAAGCCCTGGTAGATACCAAAGCCCAGCTCGGAACGACGCTGAACAACACCGCAACCGTCACCGGTACCGGGATCACCACCCCGGTGACCAGTAACACCACCACGACGCTGGTCTCGGCGCCGTCGCTGGCGGTAACCAAAACCGCGTTGCCTAACGCCACCAGTCCGGGCGGCGCGGTGACCTTCACCATCAGTTACGCCAACAACGGCAACTGGTATGCCTCGAATGCGGTCATCACCGATAAACTTCCGCTGCATCTCACCCCGGTGACCGGCACCTATCTTGGCGGCGTATATAATTCCGCCGCGCGCACTATCACCTGGTCGCTGGGCACCATCAACGCCGGCGCCAATGGCAGTGTCAGCTTTAAGGCGATCGTGGATGCCACGACGCCGGTAGGAACCGTCCTCACCAATACCGCGTCGATGCAGTGCGGCGAGTTGACGAGTGCGGCGAACGGCACCGCGACCGTGACGGTGTCGCATCCCGCCGGCGGGCGCGGCGATTGGTGGATGTTCCATCACGATCCGCAACACACCGGCCTCAGCCCCTTCGCCGGCCCGGCCGTGCCCACCCAGAAATGGGCCTTCACCGCCGGCGGCGGCTTTGACAATAACTCGCCGGCCATGGGCAAGGATGGCACCATCTATATCGCCTGCTCGGATGGCAATCTCTATGCGGTGAATCCGGACGGCACCCAGCAATGGGCCTTCCCGACCGGTGGAGCGATTATCGGTTCGCCCGCCCTCGCGACGGACGGCACCATCTATATTCAATCGAACGATCGCTACTTGTATGCCATCAATGCCGACGGCTCGCAGCAGTGGGCGTTTCGTCTCCGGACAGCCAGCCAATATTCTAATCCGGCAGTCGCCGCTGACGGCACCGTTTACGTCGGTTGCACGGACGGTAATTTATATGCGGTGAACGCTGACGGCACACTGAAGTGGATGTTCAACACCGGTGGGGTGATCTATTCATCACCCGCGTTGGGGAAAGACGGCACCATCTACTTCGGGTCGAACGACAAGAACTTCTACGCCGTGACCCCGAACGGCACGAAAAAATGGTCCTACACCACCGGCAATACCATCAGCGGTCACCCGATGATCGCTCCCGATGGCACCATCTATATCGGCTCCGATGACACGAAATTCTACGCGTTAACGGCCAATGGCGCGCTGCGCTGGTCGGCGGTGACCGGCGGCGCCATTCGCTCGACCGCCGCTCTCGGCGCGGATGGCTCGATCTATATCCGTGCCAACGATATGAAGCTCTATGCCTTCAAAGCCGATGGCACGCTCCAGTGGACCTTCTTCCCCGCCGGCAAAGGCGTGTCGTCCACCCCGGTGGTCGGCTCGGATGGCATCATCTACATCGGCGGCGTCAATAATAATCTCTATGCGCTGAAACCGGACGGCACCGCCAAATGGAACTTCGCGACCGGTGGTGTCGCTTCTTCGCCGGCAATCGGTCCGGATGGCACCCTTTATTGCGGATCGACCGACAACAATCTCTACGCCATCAGCGGCTGGTTGCAACCGCAGTTGACACTCACGAAAACCGCGCAGCCCACCGCGACGCGTCCCGGCAATACCGTCACCTTTATCCTGACCTACGCGAATACCGGAACCCTGGCGGCGACCAATGTGGTGCTCACCGATGTCTTGCCGGCACATTTGACCTACCTCGTCGGCAGTGCGACTAACGCACCCAACTATAACTCGACCACCGGCACGCTGACCTGGAATCTGGGCACCGTGCCTGCCGGCAGTCCCAGCGTGTCCTACCGGATGACCTTCAACGCCCTCGTTGATGCCGCCACCCCCGCCAACACGCAATTGACCAATACCGCCTCGATCATCTGTGACCTCATCGCGTTGCCGGTGACCAGCACCGTCACCGTCGCCGTCTCGCCCCCCGCGACACCGGCGCTCACCATCACCAAAAGCGCCACCCCGGCCAATCCGAAACCGGGTGACACCGTCACATATACCCTTACATACGGCAATACCGGCACCAGCGCTGCCGCTAACGCGACCATCACCGATGTGCTGCCCGCCCATCTGACCTACGTGACGGGCAGCGCCAAAGGCGCCGTCTATAATGCCAATACCCGTACCCTCACCTGGACGCTGGGCACCCTCAACGTCGGCGCGATCAACCAGACCCTCTCCTTCCAGGCCACCGTGGACACTAACACCCCACTCGGTACCGTCATCACCAATACCGCCACCCTGGCCGCCACCGGCGTGACCGCGGTCACCAGCAGTCAGGCCGCAGTCACCGTCTCCTATGGCAGCGGGCGCGGTGACTGGTGGATGTTCCATCATGATCAAGAGCATACAGGATGCAGTAAGCTTTCTGGTCCAATATCACCCGTGCTGAAATGGACCTTTGCAACCGGCAATCCTATTGGATGGAGTTCACCAGCGCTGGGATCTGACGGAACTGTATATATCGGCTCGTCTGATAAAAATGTATACGCCATCAATCCGGATGGTACACAGAAATGGGTTTTCCCAACACAATGCAATGTAGGTTCCTCACCTGCTATTGGAATTGACGGAACGGTCTATATCTGCCCGAATGATTTATACCTTTATGCGATAAATCCAGACGGGACGCAGCGATGGGCATTTTCTATTCCTATTAATGGTCAGAATAATTCCTCTCCTGCAATTGGAAATGATGGAACTATCTATTTTGAATCGGTATTTTCAATTCTTTATGCCTTCAATCCAGACGGCACGCAGAAATGGAACGTTGATACAGGCTTGGCATCTCTTTCATCACCGGCGATTGGTGTTGATGGGACCATTTATATTGGTTCGGGAAATAACAACGTCATCGCATTCAATCCGGATGGCACAAAAAAGTGGACCTATACTACTGGGGGTCCTGTAAATACCTCACCGGCAATCGGTTCGGATGGGACAATCTATGTCGGCTCGAATGATGGAAATTTCTACGCTCTATACCCAAATGGGACAAAAAAATGGTCATATTCCGCTGGCACTGCGATTTCAATGGCATCACCAGCCATCGGGTCAGACGGTACCATCTATATTAGTTCAGATAATTATCTACTACATGCGCTCAATTCGAATGGCACAGAGAAATGGGCTTTTAAAGCCGGGAGTCATTTAGACTCTTCACCCGCCATCGGCGCAGATGGCACCATCTATATCGGTTGCCAGGATAAGAATATGTATGCCATCAATGCTGACGGCACGCAGAAATGGACTTTTGCTACCGGTAATATTATTTGGTCATCTCCTGCGATTGGCGCTGATGGGACATTATACTTCGGTTGTTCTGATAACAATCTCTACGCCATCGGCAGTAACCAGCCCATACCACCCAGCCCGCTCACCCTCACCAAATCCGCGCTGCCCACCTCCGCGCGTGCCGGGGATGTGGTGACCTATACCATCACCTATGCCAATACCAGCAGCGCGAAATATACCAATGCGGTGCTGACTGACCCGTTGCCGACCTATCTCACCTATCTCCAGGGCAGCGCGTCCAACGCGCCGGTCTATAATGCCGCCACCCGCACGCTCACCTGGAACCTGGGCACCATCCCGGCCGGCGGTCAAAGCGTCTCCTATCAGATCACCTTCCGGGCCAGCGTCGACGCCAATGCGCCGGTAGATTATCAGGCGCTCAATGTCGCCACCATGACCTGCACCGAGTTGCCGACAACCACCAGCAACACCGCCATCACCACCATCCTGAGCACCCCCACCCCGGCGCTCTCGCTGGCGAAAGCCGCCGCTCCCGCTAATCCTTCGCCGGGGAGCCTGGTGACCTATACGTTGACGTATGGCAACAGCGGTACCGCTGCCGCCAGTTCGACGGTGCTGACCGACATGCTGCCCGCCACCCTGACCTATGTACCGGGCAGTGCGACCGGCGCGATCTATAATGCCGCCACCCGCACCTTGAGCTGGTCGCTTGGCACCCTCGCCATCGGCGCCACCGGCCTGACCCGCACGTTTACGGCGACACTGAGTCCCACCGCAAAAATCGGCACGACCGTCACCAATACCGCCTCGTTGACCGGCTTTGGCCTTACGCCAGTCACTGCTAACGCGGCATTCACCGTCGCCGCGTCGCCGATCACGCTGGTGAAATCCACCGTACTGAGCAAAGTGCCGCAAGGCCACACCGTCATCTATACGTTGACCTATAACAACACCGGCGCCACCCCGGTAACCAACGCGGCGCTGGTCGATGTGCTTCCCACGCAACTCACATACGTGACCGGCAGCGCTTCCGGCGGCGGTAGCTACAATGCCGCGACCCGTGCACTCAGTTGGTCGCTCGGGACGCTCAACGGCAACCTGGGCGCACAGGCGGTCACCTTCCGTGCTGTCGTCAATACGTCCACCTCGGTCAACACCGTCATCACCAATACCGCGACGCTCTCCTGCGTGGAAGTGCCCACTGTATCCAGCAACGCCGTCGCCGTTACCGTGCTGCTGGGCGGCGCACCCGGCGATTGGTGGACCTTCCATCACGATCTCAAACACACCGGTCGCAGCGCGTATAACGGCCCGAGCAGCGCCAAATTGAAGTGGGCATTTGGCACCCGCGACCAGATCTGGGTCTCCTCGCCGGCCATCGCTGCCGATGGCACCGTTTACATCGGCTCGCACGATAAAAACTTGTATGCCATCAATCCGAACGGCAGCAATAAGTGGGCATTCTCTACCGGTGGCCAGATCCACTCCTCCTCGCCGGCGATCGGCGTCGATGGCACCGTCTATGTCGGTTCGCAAGACAATAACGTCTATGCCGTGAACCCGGATGGCACCAAGCAATGGTCATTTACCACCAAAGGCAACATCCATTCTTCGCCGGCGATTGGCTCGGATGGCACCATCTATATCGGGTCGGACGATAATAATCTTTACGCGCTCAACCCGGACGGCACCCAGAAGTGGGCCTTCGCCACCAACGACAATGTTTTCTCCTTCCCGGCCATTGCCGCCGACGGCACCATCTACGTCGGCTCCTACGATCATAGCCTCTACGCGATCAATCCCGACGGCACGCAGAAGTGGGCGTATGCCACCGGCGATGTCATCCGTTCCTCGCCCACCATCGCAACGGACGGCACCGTCTATGTCCATTCCTGGGATGGTAAACTCTACGCCATCAATCCGAACAGCTCACTGAAATGGGCCATCCCGGTTGGTACCCCGCAGACCACTCCCGGCGAATACTTCTCTTCTCCCGCATTGGGCGCCGACGGTACCATCTATCTCGGGTCGGCAGGCGATAGCCAGTTGTATGCCTTCACCCCGGCCGGCGTGAAGAAGTGGTCGTTCGATGTCAATGGTTCAGTCGTCTCCTCCCCGTGCGTGGGCGCGGACGGCTCCATCTATATCGGCTCCGGCAACGGCACCGTCTACGGCGTCACTGCTTCCGGCGCACAGAAATGGGCCTTTGCTACCGGCGCCATCTGCCATTCCTCCCCGGCCATCGCCGCCGACGGCACCCTCTACATCGGCTCGACGAACATGAATCTCTACGCCATCACCACCGCCCCGCCCGCGCCGGTGCTCTCGCTCACCAAATCTGTTACCCCAGCCAAAGCCTGGCATGGCGATAAACTCACCTACACCCTCGTTCGCGGCAACGCCGGTAATCTGTCCGCCTCCGGTGTAACACTCACCGACGTCCTCCCCGCGCATACGACCTATGTCCAGGGCAGCGCGCTCGGGGCAGTCTATAATCCCAACACCCGCACCCTTACCTGGCAGTTCGGTACCCTCAACGCCGGCACCACTGCCCAGGCTACCTTCCAGGTGACCATTGACAACGCCGCCGCCACCGGCAGCAACATCGCCAACTCCGCGCTGATCTTCTGCACCCAGTTGCCCACGCCGGTTACCAGCAACACCGCCAATGTCACCGTCACTATCCCGGCGGGACCGGGAGATTGGTGGATGTTCCATCATGACCGGCAGCATACCGGGCGCAGTCCATTCAATGGACCGGGAACCGCGAACAAACTGTGGGCAAGTTCCCTCGGCGATATCGGCTGGCAAAATCCGGCCATCGGAGCCGATGGTACGCTATATGTCGGGGTGGGAAACTCCCTGGATGCCATCAATCCGGATGGCACGCAGAAGTGGGCATTTAAAACTGGCGGTAAAATCGGTAGCTCTGCCGCCGTGGCGACGGATGGCACCATCTATATCCCCTCGGCGGGTGGAATCTACGCGGTCAACCCGGATGGCTCACAAAAGTGGCTCTATAATGCGCAGGTAACGCAGTCTTCCGCGCTGATTGGCACGGATGGTACGGTGTATGTCGGTTCCGACGATTATAATCTCTATGCGCTCAATCCGAACGGTACGAAAAAGTGGTCCTTTGCCGCTGGAAATCATCTGCTGTCATCGCCGGCCATTGCGCCAGATGGCACCATCTATATCGGTTCGAACGCTAATAACCTGTATGCCATCACCCCCAACGGAACGAAAAAGTGGTCCTTTGCCACCGGAGGAGGTATCAGTTCCTCCCCGGCCATCGCGGTTGACGGTACCATTTACGTCGGGTCGTCCGATAGAAAATTGTATGCAATTAACCCGACTGGCACGCAGAAATGGGCCTTTACCACGCTGAGCTATATGATTTCTTCCCCGGCCATTGGGGCGGACGGCGCGATCTACGTCGGGTCCGCCGATCGAAACCTGTATGCGATCAATCCGGACGGCACGGCGAAGTGGGCACAACCGATTGCCACGGGAAATGAAATTATTACCTCCCCGGCTATCGGGGCGGATGGCACCATCTACTTTGCATCGCGAGATAACAACATTTACGCCGTTACTGCCGATGGATATCAGCGATGGTCATATCTGACCGGTGGGCAAGTTGAAAGCTCTCCGACCATCGGTTCCGATGGCACCCTCTACATCGGGTCGCACGATGGCAACCTCTACGCCATCTCCAACGGCCCCCCCGCGCCGGCGCTCGGGATCAAAAAATCCGTCACCCCCTCGCAGGCTCCGCAAGGCGCGGCGGTGACGTATACCCTTCAATATAAGAACGTCGGCACCGCGCCGGCGACCGGGGTGACGATCTTTGATGTCATGCCGGCACATCTGACCTATGTAACCGGTAGCGCCTCCAACGGTGGCAACTACAGGGCCACGGGTCTCGCCTGGTCACTCGGTACTCTCAATCCCGGTGTCGGCGGGCAAGTCACCTTCCAGGCCACCATCAATAACGATGCCGCCACCGGTTCCAACATCAATAACACCGCGATCATCTACTGCACCGAGATTCCCGTGCCGCAGTCGAGCAACACCGCCACCGTGACGGTCATCAGCAATCCACCCGCGCTCGGGCTCGATAAGCGCGTCACCCCCTCCAGCGCTGCCCGCGGCGACATCGTCACCTACACCATCGTACGCAAAAACACCGGTGGCGGGGCGGCGACAAACGTGACGATTACCGATGTCATGCCGGCGCACATGACCTACCTGCCCGGCAGTGCCTCGGATAATGGCGTCTATACTGCCGCCAATAATACCCTCACCTGGTCACTCGGCGCCTTGAATGCCGCCACTACCGCCCAGGTGAGTTTCCAAGCTACCATCGACAATTATGCCGCCACCGGCCTCAGTATCGTGAACATCGCCAATATCTCCTGTACGGAGATGCCGGTCGCGGTCGCGAGCAATACCGCAACCATTACCGTCGTCGTCAACCAGCGCGGCGACTGGTGGATGTTCCATCACGACCCGCAACATACCGGACGCAGTGTGCATATCGGACCGGCCAATCCTAAGATCATCTGGGCATTCACCACCTCCGGCGGGATGGCTGCCCCGCCCGCCATCTCCATCGACGGCTCGCTCTATGCCGGCGGCAGTGACAACATCATGTATGCCCTAAACCAGGACGGCACGCAGCGCTGGACCTTTACCCTCGGCGGCAGTATGCCGTATTCCCCCACCGCGGTCGCCACCGACGGCACCGTGTATGTCGGCGCTACCGATAGTAAAATCTATGCCATCAACCAGAACGGCACACTGAAATGGACCTATCTGACCGGTGGGCAACTCGCTTCTCCGGCCACTATCGCCCTCGACGGTACCATCTATTTCGGTTCTACCGATCACACCCTCTATGTCCTCCATCCGGATGGCTCGCTGAAGTGGAGCTATACCGCCGGCGGCGCGATCCGCTATGCCTCCCCATGCCTGGGTCCGGACGGTACCGCCTATTTCGGCGCGGAAGACGGGGCGCTCTACGCCGTCTCCGCAACCGGCGCCTTGAAATGGAAATACACCACCGGCGCGGCGATCGATTGCTCGCCCTGCATCGCGCCGGACGGCACCGTCTATGTCGGCTCGGGCGATAACAGCCTCTATGCCATCAATTCCGCCGACGGCACCAAAAAATGGTCCTACGCCACCAATGGGCAGGTTTGGTCATCGCCCGCGCTGGCCACTGACGGCACCGTCTATGTCGGCTCCTTCGACACCAAATTCTATGCCTTTACTCCGGCCGGCGCGTTGAAATGGGCCTACTCCACCGGCGGCGCCATTTACTCTTCACCTGCCGTCGATGGTAACGGCGTGGTCTACTTCGGCTCCAACGATAAGATCGCCTATGCGCTCAATCCGGACGGCACGAAAAAGTGGAGCATGCAGTTCAACGCGCTGATCCAGGCCTCGCCCGGCATCGGCCCCAACGGCACCATCTACCTCCCCAGCTATGACAAAAACCTCTACGCCATCGGCAACGGCACCCCCGCCCCCGCGCTGAACCTGACCAAAACTGTCTCCCCCACCAGCGCGCCTAAAGGCGCCACCGTTACCTACACCTTCCAATATCAAAATAGCGGCAACGCGACGGCTACCAACATATCGCTGGCGGATGCGCTACCCTACCACACCACCTACGTGACGGGCAGCGCCACCGGCAACGGAACCTATAACGCCGCCAACCGCGCCCTCCTCTGGTCTCTCAGCAACCTGAACGCCGGCGCCTCCGCGCAAGTCACTTTCCAGGCCACCATCAACAACGACGCCACCACCGGCATGAACATCAACAACACCGCGCTGATCTTCTGCACGGAGATTCCTGCAGCGATGTCGAGTAATACGGCGACGGTGACGGTGATTGGGGCAAATCCAAGTGGACGCGGGGATTGGTGGATGTTTCGCCATGATTTGCAACATACCGGGCGTAGTTCCTTCAATGGCCCAAGCATCGGTAAATTACAGTGGTCCTTTAATGCCGGGGGAATAAACGGTGGGATCGGTTCACCGGCAATCGGTTCAGACGGAGCCATCTATTTCGGTGCCAATGACAATAACCTTTACGCTCTCAATGTGGATGGCACGAAGAGATGGACTTTTACTACCAGCGGAGGAATCAATTCTTCAGTAGCTATCGGAGCCGACGGCACGCTTTATTTCGGTTCTCAGGATAATACTTTTTATGCCGTGAACCCTGACCATACGCCCAAATGGTCTTTTGCGACTGGGGGTACGGTATGGTCTTCGGCAGCAATTGCAGCCGATGGCACCATCTACGTTGGTTCGAGCGATCATCACTTGTATGCGCTTAATCCGGATGGAACGAAAAAATGGTCGTTATTGACCGGCGCTGAAGTTGGATCATCTCCGGCTATCGGGACGAACGGGGTGATCTATGTCTGCTCACTGGACAAAAATATTTACGCCATCAATCCGAACGGAACACAGCTATGGAGATATACCATGGGCGCCGCGACGGACGGTACACCAACGATCGGAGCAGATGGCACAATTTATGCTGGCTCGTTTGATAAAATCGTATATGCCATTAATCCGAGTGGAACACTGAAATGGAAATTTACCACCGGAGCTGTAGCTCCACAAGCATCCATCGGTCCGGACGGAACGATCTATATCAATTCGGATGACTCGAATGTATACGCATTAAAACCAGACGGAACTTTAAAGTGGACCTTCAAATCTGGCGGTCCTGTCCATTCTGCGCCGGCCATTAGCGCAGATGGTACGATCTATTTGGGCTCGCAAGACACGAATGTATATGCTTTGAATCCTGATGGAAGTCAGAAATGGAAATTATCTGTTGGTATTGATTTGGGAAGCTCTTTTGCTATCGCTGCGGATGGCACCTTGTATGTCAAGTCAAGCATCGATATGCTTTATGCCATCGGCAACTGATCGCTCTGTCCAGTCTGCACCGTGATGCAAAAGATCAAAGGATGCGCTTGATAAATATTCATGCGCATCCTTCCATCCTTCACATCAAGGTTCAGGCCATTTCCCCCACCCTTCGCTCCGGGGCATCACATCGAAAATAGTTAGGAACAATCATGGCAGAATCATCGCAATCTCCCAAACTCTGGGGTGGCCGCTTTGCCGGCGGGGTCAATGCGGCGCTGCACCAGTTTCAGGCGTCGCTGCCGTTTGACGCGCGGATGTGGCGCGAGGATATCGCCGGCAGCATCGCCCACGCGCGCATGTTGGGCGCCACCGGGATTTTGACCGCGGAGGAATCCGCGGCAATCATCGCCGGCTTGCAGGCCTTGCTGGCCGCCTGGGAACCGGACGGGCCGGTGATCGACGCGCAGGAAGATATCCACTCGAAAGTGGAAGCGGCGTTGCGCGAGCAGATCGGCGTGATGGCGGGAAAACTGCACACCGCACGCAGCCGCAACGATCAGGTCGCCACCGATTTTCGCCTCTATCTACGGCGAGGATGTGATGCGCTCGACACGCGCCTGCAGCAAGCACAGCAAGCGTTGCTGTTTTGCGCGGAAGCCCATCTCGATGTGATCATGCCCGGCTTCACCCACCTGCAGCACGCGCAGCCCGTGCTGACCGCGCATCATCTGCTCGCATACGTCTGGATGCTGGGCCGCGATCGCGAACGCGTGGCCGACGCGCGCCGCCGCATAAATCGCCTGCCGCTGGGTGCCGCCGCACTGGCGGGCACAAAATTCCCCATTGACCGGCAACTGGTGGCGGACGAATTGGGCTTTGCCGGCGTATTGGAGAACAGCCTGGACGCGGTGGCGGATCGCGACTTCGCCGTCGAATTTGTCGCCGCCTGCAGCACCGTGATGATGCACCTGTCGCGCCTCTGTGAGGAGATTATCCTCTGGGCCAGCCAGGAGTTCGCCTGGATCGAGTTGCCGGAAGGTTACTGCACCGGCAGCAGCATCATGCCGCAGAAAAAGAATCCCGACGGCGCGGAGCTGATCCGCGGGAAGACCGGGCGCGTCTACGGTCATCTGCTGGGACTGCTGACGGTGCTGAAGGGATTGCCGTTGGCGTATAACAAAGACTTGCAGGAAGATAAAGAAGCGACTTTCGACGCGCTGGATACCACCCTCGCCTGCCTGGAGATCACCGCCGGCATGATCAAAGGCATTCGCTTCCGGCCCGAACGCACCCTCGGTGCGCTGGCCAACGATTACAGCGCCGCCACCGAGATCGCGGATTATCTTGCCGGCAAAGGCATCCCGTTCCGCGACGCCCATCACCTCAGCGGCGAAATCGTGCGCTATGCGGAGAGCCGGGGAGTCGGCTTGGATGCGCTCACGCTCGCTGAGTTACAACAGTTCTCCAACCTGATCGCCGCCGACCTGCCGCCGCTGCTCACCCCACAAGCAGTCGTCGCCGCCAAACGCTCCCAGGGCGGTACCGCCCCGGAACGCGTACGTGAACAATTGGAGAAAGCACGGGAGATAGTAGAAAAAGGCCCAGCGCAGTAGGCAAGAGCCGTCCCCGTTCGTAGTAGGCTCGCAGCCGCAGCAAGAGCCGTCACCCGTTCGTAGTAGACTCGCAACCCTGATCGACTCAATGGCAGGTAATCAATGGTGAGTTTTCGTGCCCATGATACGAATGAATCGTGACGGATTTGATGGTATCGCCCTTCTTCACGGCGGCGACGGCATCCATCCCGCTCTTCACCCAACCGAACACCGCGTATTGCCCGTCCAGGAAAGGCGTATCGGCCAGCGTGATGAAGAACTGGCAGCCGCCGCTGTCCGGATTTTTCGCGCGCGCCATCGAGATCGCGCCTTTTTTATGCCGCATCAGGGGGGAGATTTCCAGATTGATCGAATACCCAGGATCGCCGGTGCCGTCGCCTTTCGGATCGCCGCCTTGAATGACGAATCCTGGCTCGACCCGGTGGAAATTTAGGCCATCATAAAATTTTGCGTGCGCTAATTTGACGAAATTAGCAACGGTATACGGCATTTCGGTGCCTTCCAGCACTACTTCGATTACCTTCCCGTTTCCCAGCGTGATATTGGCCAGGTAACGGCCGTGTTCACGTGTCGTTTGCACTTCTTTGTGCGTCGGCGGAGTCACCTTGTCCTTCTGTTGCCCGTGATCCTTCTCCCCGGCCGACATCGCCGCCGTACTCAATAACAAGCCCAGCATAAAATACAATACCTTCTTCATTGTCAATTTTCCTTACGACCCATGCTTAAACTAATTCGACCATAACACGAAAAATCCTGCAGCCTTGCGCGGTCTTATGAAAAGAATGGCTAACACGTCAATACAAAGCAATAACTGCGTTCGTAGTCGGCCCACATCGGCAGCAAGAGCCGTCCACGCCCGTTCGTAGTAGGCTCGCAGCCGCAGCAAGAGCCGTCTTCCCCCGTTCGTAGTAGATATGCAGTGCTCCGGTGCTACACCTCGTCGTCCTCCGGTGGCAACACCGGTTCAACCTCCAACGAGGCATTCGAACCGTCATCCTGATAGCGCCAGGGTGTTTCGGCGTGCGCGATTTCCGCGGCAAATGGGGCAATCTCGTTTGCTTCCATCGGATGCAACGGCGCGCCGGCGTCGCCACCGACCGGACCTCCCATCTCGTCACCTTCCGGTAAAACCGCTTCATCAGATTCTTCGCCAAAGGGCCCGAGCCGCGACAGCAACCGGCCGTCGGGGGTGAGATCGGTTGAGGAATCCGTACGTAAATCCATGCCGTCGCGGTGACTGGCAATATCATACGGCTCATCCACACAGATCAAGTTATTGGTGAAATCCCCCACCCCGCCGATTTGCGACGCGATGCGTCCGGCGAGATCATACATCGCCGGCGTCGGCACTTCCCCCTCCAGCCAGACGTCACGCCCTTGCACCACCACGCGGATACGGCGGGCATCCAGGTCGTCATCGAACAACAGCTCTTCGAGCACACGATTCTGTAATTGTTGCGGTGTCATACCGTGCTTCTACCCCGCTTTAGCCATGTGCATTGATATTATACCAACTATCTTTACGACAAATCCGGCGCGGAAGGGAACTGATGTTGGGCGTGTCGAATCATAATGTATAGCTCGACTGCGAATTGGGCATAAATCATCACGTTACCGGTATTGTATGCGCCGTATTGACCGCTATATTTTATTAGAAGGCCTGCTTCCCGCCACCGTGGGGGGATTGCTGGTGCTCATGTTGCTGGTCGGCAATAAGCTGTATGTGTTGCTGAAGTGGCTGTATGCCGGCTCACCGGCGGGTGACATCGGGAAGATCCTGCTCTTCAGCTTGCCCACCGTGCTGATGTTGGCGTTGCCGGCGTCGCTGCTGCTGGGCACGGCGTTGGGCTTGAACCGCCTGGAACGCGACCGCGAATTGATGGCGATGCGGATGACCGGCACCCGGCTGACGCGCTTGATCTTGCCGTTACTCGTAATGGCCGTTTTTGCCTCTGGCTTATTGTTCCTGCTCCAGGAGAAGATCATTCCGCAGTGCGAGCACCAGGCACAAAAACTGACCCGTAAACTGACCTGGGGTTCTCCCACCGCGCTGATCCCCCGCGATGTGATGTTGCGCGTGGGGCAAAATTACGTCTACGTGCGTGAGGTGGATCAGAAAGCACAGACGCTGCACGGCGTCATGGTGTGTAAAGTGGATGCCGGCACCTTGACCTGGCTCACCATCCCCGTCGCGGAAAACCACAACGGGCAGTGGTATTTCAAGCGCGATCCGGTCACGCAGGAAAAGCCCAAAGTCTACATCTTCGCCGAACACGGCAACCCCATTTACGGCGAAATCGAGGGGAAGGACAACTGGCTGAATCTGAAGCAGGATGTGACGGATTTCCTTGGGGACGAGAAGACCAATGCCGATGAATTCAGCTTCAATGAGTTGCGCGCGCTACAGGATGGCGTGCGCGGCGTCGGCATGCCCTCCAGCTTGCCGTTGGAGCCGAACCTGCTCACCTTCGAACTGAACCATAAGATCGCCGCACCGCTGGCCGCGCTGGTCGCGGTGCTGATTGCCATTCCGCTCTCCATCCATTTCGGACGTTCCGGCGGCTATGTCGGACTGCTGCTGTCGGTGGTGGTCGCCTTCTTCTTCGTCATCTCGCAGCAATGGGGACAGGTGCTGGTAGAACAGCGGTTAATCAGTCCCATCCTTGGCGCCTGGGCTCCCGACGCCCTCTTCGGCGGGCTGGGGATCGTGCTGTTGCTGCTGGAGGAATGATACAGGATGCAGGATAACCGGTGCGATTTCCGTTATCTTGTATCCTGTATCCTGTATCCGCTTCATCCTCATTCCGTATCGCGCAGGGAATAGCTGTCGTTCTCGCCTTTGGTCGCCAGCCCATCGCGCACCAGTTCCGATTCGTAGATCGGGACCACGCAATCGACTCCGGTGCGGAATTTCGCCAACGTCGGCCGGCCGTGTTCGGGTGGCGTGCCGCGCAGGAATTCAATCGACATCAACTGTTTGCCGTTGTTTTTTACATAGCCCATGCCCGGAATGCCTTCCAGATCGGGCGCGATGAGCACCGCGACGTCATAATGCGGTTGTAACGCAACCAGATCGACCGCGAAGCCCACATCCAATCCCTTCTCGGTGATCACCTTGTGCAGCAGATCGACCCGCCAGCGCCCGCAACGGCGCATCTCGATGAAGTCCGACGCCGATTCCACCGCATGGTAAAATCGATTCATCCCTCCCAGGATGCTCACTTTCTTCTCATACCAACTCTTAAAATCGTCATAGCACATACCATACGCCGTCTGTTCGATGCGGGCGGGATCGGCGCCCGTTCCCGCCAGCATGCGGCTGGCTTCCGACATCCAGCGTGCGCGGATTTCCCGATCATCGATAAACCGCTCGAAAAGATGCTGGCGTGTGCGCATCCCATTTAAATCCCACTCGTCCATACTGTCCACAATGTACCAATACACCCGAAGCTGCTGTGCCAGCAAGGCGTCCGCACCGGCAAAGGTCGATCGCCAGCGCCGCACCGCGCGCTCGAAGGTATAGCGAAAAAGCGCTTCGTAGTCATCAACGAAGACTTCCAGATGCTTGAAGGTCCCGAACAGGTGACTGCCATTCACTAAGGTGACGAATTTTGGCATGGTATTCCCCCAGGTATTTTATTGAGTGATTACCCATTTCGGCGCACGCTTTGCGATTACCTACTGAAAAAATGGCTGTTTTACGGCATATTACCACAACGAAGCTGTAGGTAAAGTAATCGCTGCCATTCCATCTAACATCGACGATTACCGATAATAATCTAACGGATTATCTCATTGGATACTTAAGGGAACGGTCTTTCCCACTATCGATCCGAGCTGGTGACAAACCCCTGCTAACTCCCGAAAGAGCCCGGGAACTGTCACCGCCACGGCACAGGTCATCAGCTGTCCGAGGTGAGCTCCATCAAAAAATCTCTCTCATATTCTCTGCGGCGCTCTCTGCGCCTTTGCGTCTCTGCGGTAGTTCTATGGGCGCGAAAATAAAGGGCGATGGCGCGGAAAGGCGAAGTTATTTATCATGTGCGCTCGTTTCTTATTAGCGTGGATAGGCTGCATGTTGTGTGCCGGGCTGGCTTGCGCGGTGGATTACGCCCCCCTCGACGAGGGTGCGGTTATCCGCCGGGTGATTGTGGATGGGATCGAGCGCACGGCGCTGGTGTTTCCCGGGCGCCGGGCGCTGAACACGCCGTCGCCGCTCATTCTGGCTTTCCACGGCTTCTCCGGGTCGTCGCGCAGCATGGCGTCAACACGGTTGCATGTGGCCTGGCCGGAGGCGACGGTGGTCTATCCGGAAGGCATTCGCGTGCACAGCCGGCGTTTCGGTTACGAAGTGCCCGCCTGGCAATCCGCGCCCGGACGGGACAACGATCGTGACGTGCGCTTCATCGATGCCTTGCTCACCGACCTGCACACCGCGTATCAAATCGATGATCGACGCGTGTATGCGGTCGGCGTCTCTAACGGCGCCATCTTCAGTTATGTGCTCTTCACCCTGCGCCCGCAATATTTTGCCGCCTTCGGCATCGTCGCCGGTGCCGCCGGCTTCGTGCGGGAAGCAGTCATCCCCCGCCCGGTATTGATCATTCAAGGTAAGCAGGATCGCACCATCCGTCCGGAATGGGCGGTGGAAACCCGCGACCTGTTGCGCCTGCTGAACGGTTGCGGCACCGAGGAAAAGGAATGGTCGCCCGGTTACCTTAGCTACCAGCCCTGCGTCTCCGGTTACCCCATCGTCTGGCACCTCCACGACGGTGGTCACGACTGGCCCCACGATGCGACCGGAAAAATTATCAAATTTCTCAAAGAGCAAGTATTGCCACCGGCAAAGGGATAACCGAAGATTCTGTGGGCCAAACACGTTTGATCGATTCCGCCTGATCGACCAGAGCGACCGCTTCCTCCACATTCCGTCTATTTTCGCCAAAAAACAGGAATCCTCTCCATCGCCACGAACTAGAAGTAGGATTCATAGTTTGCTGCGCAATGACACTTCCGTGTTATCATCGGCTGCGGATTGTTCGGCAAACTCCGGAAATCGGGTATTTGCATGGCACGGACAGACCAGGGAATGCAAGCGGATTCACGCGCCGTCTTTCCTCGCCTACCACTGGAATCAGAGTTGGTGGTGGCGATCTTTCGCACGGCGCTGATTTTGCTTGCCGGGCTGGCGTCATTTCTCGGGGTCACTTCGCATACCCTGCGGTTGGCGATGGGCATCTCGGTCGGCACCGCCGCCATCTACAATCTGATTATCATTATCCTGGCAACGAAACGGGTCTTTCTCCCCGGCCAACGCCGGGTGATGCTGCTGCTGGATATTCTCGTCATCACGGCCTGGGTCTATTTCACCTGGGGCACCGGGCCATTCGAGACCACGTCACCGCTCTTTCCCTTCTACTATATCATCCTGATCATCGCCGCGCTCTGGTTTGGCGTCACTGGTGCGGTCACGGTTGCCGGGCTCATCAGCGCGCTGTATCTGCTGCTGGTCTATCACATGGGCGGCATGGATCCCTTGATGCTGGTCGATGCTGTCTATCGACAGGTAATTTACCTCTTCATGATTGCACTGCTCTCCGGCTATGTGGTCGATACGCACAAGCGCGAACGAGACCAATGGACACGGTCGCAGGTGCTGCTGGCGCAATATCAGGAGCGCTTTCGCGCCGCGCAGGAGATGTATGAATTATTGGTGCCGGCACAAACGCCGCAAGTGCCGGGTTTAGAGTTGGGGGCACGCTGGCGTCCGGCGTTGCAGGAAGGCGGCGGCGATTTTTATGACGTCATTCCACTCGACTCCGGACGGGTGGTGATCACCATCGCCGATGTCTCCGGCAAACATACCCGTGGCGTCATCAAGCTGCCGCTCTTCAAAGCCGCCTTCATGGCCACCGCGCAGGTGTGGGACGATCCGGGACAGATTCTCTCACAGGTCAACCGCATCGTCTATCCGTTGCTGCAGCCGGAGATGTTCATTTCCGCCTGTGTCATCATTCTCGATCTCGATCGCCACCGGCTCTATTATGCGAATGCCGGACAGGATCCCCCCGTCTTCGTACGCGACCGCACGCGCGAGATCGTCTTGCTGGAAACCGGCGGCGTCGTGCTGGGCGTGGATGCCACCGCCAGCTACCCCACCGAGGAGCAGCACCTGGAGCCGGGTGACACCCTGTGTCTCTATACCGACGGCGTCGTCGAAGCGCGCGATCCGGAAGGCAATGAATTCGGCCACCCCTCGCTGGAAGCGCGCGTGCAGGCCGGGGTGGCCGTCGGCCTTACCGCCGACGCCATCGCCGAGAATATCTTCGACGCGGTCAACCAACACATTCGCGGAGAACGCCGCCGTGATGACACCACCCTGGTGGTACTGCGGTATCGCCCGGAAGAACGGAAGTAGCGGTTGGAACCGCAGATTTCGTTAATTATTTGCATGCAACGCAGAGGCGCGGAGACGCAGAGAACGGCACAGAAAAAAAGAAGAAGGCAAAGACAGGCAAGACCGCTGGGAGTCCGTTATTCTCTGCCGGCAATTTTTGTGCAAATAATCTTCTCTGCGAAAGTCTCTGCTTCTCTGCGACGCTGCGTTGAACACATCATGGAGTAACATCAAGCGAGGTGCAACATGACAACCAACGCTAAAATTCCCATCCTGCTGGATACCGACATCGGTTCTGATATCGATGACGCCTTATGCCTGGCATATCTCTTGCGCCAGCCGCGCTGCGAGTTAGTGGGCATTACCACGGTGACCGGAGAGGCGCGCGAACGAGCGATGCTGGTAGACGCCGTTTGTCAGGCGGCGGGACGGACGGATATTCCCATTCACAGCGGCGCCGAGAAGCCGTTATTCCTGCCCCAGGGACAGCCGGAAGCGCCGCAACGCGAGGCGTTGGCCCATTACCCCCACCGCACCGATTTCCCGCCCAACACCGCGGTGGAATTTCTTCGCCAAACCATTCGTGCGCGTCCCGGCGAAATTACCTTGCTGGGTATTGGTCCGTTAACGAATATCGGTCTGCTCTTCGCGCTCGATCCGGCGATTCCCGCGCTGCTGAAAGATATCGTGCTGATGTGCGGCGTGTTTTATCCCACCAATGCGCGCTGGGGATATAGCGAATGGAACGCGACCGCACTCGTTTACGGAGCACCGGTGGCACAACATACCTCCATCGGACTGGATGTCACCCTGCAATGCGAGATGGATGCCGCGGCATGCCGGCAAAAGATGAAAGGCGGGCCGTTGGCAGTGGCGGCGACGATGGCGGAAGTCTGGTTCCGCCACGCCGGTCATATCACCTTCCACGACCCGCTGGCCGCCGCCGTGATCTTCCATCCGGAATTGTGCGACTATCAGTCCGGACGCGTGGAAGTCGAGTTAGCCAGCCGCCACGCCCCCGGCATCACCTACTGGTACCCCAACGCGGAAAATTCTCCCCACCGTATCGCGGTCACGGTAGATGCCCCCGCGTTCTTCACGGAATACTTTTCCATCGCCGCGGGTTAAAGTGCCGGGTGTCAGGATACGTCCTGATCTACCGCAGAGGCACGGAGAGCGCAAAGTTACGCAGAGAAAAAGAGTGACCGTTCAGCCCCCCTGGCCCGCGAGCGTCCTCGCGAGCACTCCGGTGGTTGAGTAGACCACGGAGGGTCGTATCGAAACCACCGGAGTGCTCGCGAGGACGCTCGCGCGCCAGGGAGACCTGAACGGTTACAAAAGATATGTCTCAATTCTCCTCTGCGAATCTCCGCGTCTTGCGGTAAAATATCCTGACACCTTACTCCATATAATGTATCCGATGTCGATTCTCCGCCAGTAACCGCGCGTTATACTCATCCCCCCCATCGAGGTTGGCGCTCATGAAGACCGGCGGAGTGAGCCCGCGCTGCACCAGGCGTTCCACCACTTCGGCGACCAGCGCGTTGACGATGGCGCAACCGGTCACGGTAGACAAGGGACCGACCCGCTGCGGAAAGCTGGGGATCGCCACCGCCGCATCGCCATACGGCGCGCCGTTGTCGATGAGCACGTCGCACAGATCGGCCAACTTCTTCCCGGACGGATGCCGGCTGCCCACTTCGCGGGTGTATGCCAGCGCGGTGATGCCGATGGTATGCAGTCCCTGCGCGCGCGCCGCCAGCGCCATGTCGATCACCACCGCGTTGCGTCCGGAGGTAGAGGAGATCAACAACACGTCTCCCGCCTTCGCCGCGGAACCGGCCAGCAACTCCGTGCCCAACCCGAGCACACGCTCGAGCCGGGAGGTTTGGGTCAACGGACGCACGAACAGGTTCATCCCATGTGGGTAGATCGGATTGACCAGCATCAAGCCGCCGGTGCGGTACACCAGCTCCTCGGTGAGGATAAACGAGTGGCTGGCGCCGAAAGAGAAGATGCTGCGATCCTCGACCACCGCGTCCACCAACAGCTCCGCCGCCTGCGCAATCGGCGCCGCCTGGGTATCCATCACCGTGCGTAAGGTGGCCAGCGTGGCCTCGAAATATGCCTGTGCCGACATCTTAATACCCCCGCCGCTGATATTGGGCCTTTTGCTCGTCGTAGAATTCTTTTCCACCCGGGCGATTGAAACTCATGAAGACGCTCGGGGCATTGCCGGCATCCGCCATCCGCTCGATGACCCGTCCCCAGATCATCCAACCGGCCACGATCATCGCGACGCCGGAAACCGGGAGCAGATTCACGGAATAGCCGGGAATAGCCACCGCGGCATCGCCGAACGGCGCGCCGTTGTCGATGACGACATCCGCCACGTCGCACAGCTTTTTCCCCGACGGATGCAGCGACTCAACCTGCAAGGTGTATTCCATGGAGGTAAATCCGATCGTTTTCACCCCGATCTCGCGACAAGCCAGCACCAATTCGACCGGACGAATATTCTTGCCCGACACCGAACCGAGCAGCATCACGTCGCCGGCCCGCAAATTACTGTTGCGCACGGCAAAACGCACCGTTTCGATCTCGCGATCACGTGGCTCCGCTTGCGGTCGGTTCTGCAGGCATTCCGCGACCGGATCGTTGATGTTAGCGGAAAAGCTGAACGGTTGCACGGCCGCTAAACCGCCCGCGCGGTTGAGGAAATCCATCTGATTGGAATGGCCGATCTCCGCGCAAAAGACGGCTCCCTGCTGTGTCAGCGCCGCGATGATCACATCCGCCGCCTGCTCGATCGCCGACAGTTGCGTCTGTTCCAAATGGTCGAGAATACCCCTGACTGCGCCAAGGTATTGAAGAGGGATCATTTTGCGTACTCCTTATCTGCGTTTTAGCAACGAATGAGGTGATCACCTCGCTGGCACGCGAGCGTCCTCGCGCGCCAGCAAGGCCTGAACGGATACAAAAATTCCTACCGCCGGGGATACAACTCCGTCCGATACAACTTCCGCATCGCCGCCACCGATTCCTCGCTGGCGCCATGCCAGCGCAGACCATAGGTGGGAAGAAAGTTGCCCATCCCCAGATGACCTTCCGCGCCGATCTCCTCGCAGAACCGGGCCATCTCAACCACGGTGTCGGGAAGGCAGGTCGGCAGCGACGCGTTGCCAATATACAGCAACCGGTAATTATCTTTGACGACCTGACGGAAATGTCCTTTACAGAAATCAAGCTGGCGGCGAACAGTCTCCGGCGCATCACCCTCGCACCAATCCCACCCCCAATAATTCCACGGCAGCAACCACCAGTCACGGTGGGGAAGGCAGTCCAGTATGTAAGGCACCTCATAACCGAAGGCATGATAGACCACGCCGCGTGTGCCGGTAAAGCCCCTGCGCTCCATTGCCGCTTCCGCGACGGCCAGGTGCCGGCGCAGCGTGCCGCACAGCGCCTCCTGCACGGGCACGCTCCAGATCCACGGGTCTTCCGGTAATGGGGATCCGAGCGCCTCCCACTGCGCCCGTACCGCCGGCGAGATCAGCGGAACCGCATCGGGCGTGGGATGTGCCAACCGCCACAAGTCATGACCGGTCGGTGGAGCGCCTAATCCTTCGAATTCGAGGAACACTTGATCCAGCTCCGGAAACTGGCACAACAATTCGTCCAGCATCTGTTCCAGCATCGCGGGATAACCTTCCCAGCGTGGATCGATGATAACGTTGTCTTTCGTAAGCCCTATCGCGTTATGGACGCCTTCCCAGGTGCCGAGTACCGCCTCAGATGGAATCGTGCCGGCTTCAAAGGCATAACATTGCAGCATGGCCCCCACCGTCATGCCGCGCCGGTGGAAATAATCGATCCATTCCCGCCCCCACGCATTATCGGTAAGCACATTCTGCGCCTGGGGATGGTTCGGCAGGAACGGCAACGAGGATTTCAAGCCGTTGGTATACCATTTGGTATAGAAGGTAAAGTTGTTGACCGCCATTTCATCGCACAACGCGTCCATCGCGGGCTTCAACTCGTGAAACGGGGTCTTCCAGAAACGGCTGATCGCGTCATGGCTGGGAACCCAGTGATCCATCAGGCCGGTAAACATGGGGGGGTGCTCCTTCTGCAAACGCTGGAATAACGAACTGTTGGTCGGTGATGGCTTGGTGAGCCAAAACCAGCTCCCAAGCGCGCTTCAGCGTGCTTGTCCCAGTTAGCCACGTCCTTCAGGGCGTGGCCGATGTCTCTCCAGGCCAACCTGAAACCCTTAATGGCTGACAGCGATATGATACAACGTTCCGTAGTCATTTTCCAACTGTTCGCGCACTCTGGATGGCACATTCGCATCATAGAGGGTGACCGCGGCCAGATCGCCGCCGGCGAAGGGGAAACTGAGGGGAGTCGCGGCAGTGCTCAACCCGATGGCGGCGGAGTTGGTCATCTTGCCGTTGACGTAGATGCTTTCCGTCGTCCCGTCATAGTTGACCGAGACGATAATCGGCAGATTCATATAGTCTGCTGAAGTAATTTTGGTCTGCATACTCGTGCCGCCGCTGCCATGATTGAGCATCAGTTGACCATTCGTGCTGAACGAATTGCTCAAATTCCAGGCTGCATTGCCGTTGCCGGTCGGATTACCGCTAGTGAAGACGTCGCCGACGGAGGTGTTGGGGAAGCGCAGCACCGCAATCAGCAAGCGCGGTCGAGCATTGTGGATCAGGACATTGGTATCCAGTCGTCCCGTCGGTCCGAAGCGGAGCACCGCCTGCCCGGCCAGCGCGTTCGGCACGAACGTGGGGCAATTGGCCGCCGTCGTCTGCGTGGCATTGTTCACCTGTGCTGACTGGTCGCCCCAGGATGAAACGGCATTGCCGGCATCCTTCACGATCGAGCCCGGTGCGGACGTCTTCAAATTCAAGCACATGCCCAACTTATACGGCAGGATCGGCGTCGATTGCACATGCCCGTCGACATAGCTGATAATCGGTTGGAAAGAATGACGAGGAATAATGTCCTGGTAAGAGTATGCACCGCTGTCGTAAGTGATCGGTGGTTTGGCGGCCGCGTGAAAGCCGTCGGCGGTCACCATCTCATCGAGCGGAAAAGTCACCTGTCCGAGCGCCACGCCGGAGAGATACGAATTATAGACATAGGATGTGATAATGTTATGGCTGGCAGAAGGGCATTGCATCGATTTCGCATCGAGATTGATATCCTGCCAGACGGTCGGTAGTTTGGGAAAGGTTTCACTGTGATCCTGCACGACCCCCATAATCGCCGCGGCCATATGCCGTTGATTTGCCAGGCAGGAGGTCGCGCGCGCGCGTTCCTGGGCGCGTGAGAGTACCGGAAACAGCAGCGACATCAACACGGCGATGATGAGCATCACGACCAATAACTCGACCAGCGTGAACGCCCGCGACATCCGCCCCCACCGAAAACTACCCATTTAAAACCCCTCTTTCACTGCTGGTAACCGTTCAAGCTCTTGGCCTGAACGATTACTGATGCTTCACATTGATATTGTATGCCGTCCCGTAGTCGTTTTCCAGTTGCTGTCGCACTGCCATCGATATATTCGCGTCATAGAGACACACCGCCGCCAGATCGCCACCGGAAAAGGGGAAAAAGAAGGGGTTGGCCGCGGTGTTCAGTACGATCGGAGCTGTATTGGTCAACTGTCCGTTGATATACGTCGTTTCTTGCGCGCCGTCATAGTTGACGGAGACGATGAGCGGTTGATTTTGATACGAGGAAGTAATGCCGGTATTGACGCTCGAAGCGGCTGTACCATGCCAGAGCATCATCTGCCCACTCGAACTGAAATAGTTGCCCAATTGCCAATAGCTGTTGTTCCCACTCGTATTGCCGCTTTCAAAGACGTTGCCGACCGAGGTATCGGGAAAACGGAGGACCGCTATCAACAGGCGCGGGCGAGCGCCGGAAATCGCGGCGAAGGTATTCAACCGTCCACTCGCGCCGAAGCGAATAACCGGAGATCCTCCCAGTGCGCTCGGGACATAGGTAGGACTGTTCGCCGGTGTCGGTGGAGTGGCATGGTTGCCATACCAGGACTGATCCTGCCAGGATGAAACCACATTACTCCCGTCCCGCGTCACCAACGAATCCATCGCCTGCAAATTCAGACATAACCCCAGTCGATAGGGCAGTGTCGCGGTGGTTTCGATGTGGCCATCCATAAAACTGAGCACGGCCTTGCTCATATGGCGCAGACTGATGTCATAGTAGGTGTAGGCGGTGTTGGCGTAGGTCAACGGCAGCGTGGTGGCCGCGTGCGCACCGTCCGCGGTCAGTAATTCCAATGCCGGCGAGGTGACATTTCCGATGGGAAGCGAACTCAAATACCCGCTGTAGACATAGGCGTTGCCGGCATCGGCGCCGGCGGAAGGGCACTGCACAATCTGGGCATCCATGTTGATATGCGTCCAGACCCGATCGGCCGCAGGCATAATTTCATCATTATCTTGTGAATACATCAGGATCGCTGCAGCAATCTGGCGTTGATTGGCGAGACAACTGGACATGCGTGCTTTCTCGCGCGCATTGGAGAAGACCGGAAAGAGTATCGCCGCGAGGGTGGCGATAATCGCGATTACTACGAGTAACTCGATCAAAGTGAAAGCTGGTAATCCCAAGCGTAGATGGTGACCGCCTACGGAGCTAAGTCTGCCAACATGCCAGGATTGCACGGTGTTCATCGTCGTTAGTATAGCGTTAAGCGGACGGTTTGTCAACGGAAAGATCGTCGGGTCATCCGACAATCACCGCCGCGCGATCGATAATTTCCTGTTGGATAAAGGGGTCCAGACAGACGAAATGGGCGGACAGTCCACTGATACGGACCATTACATTCCGGTGACGAGCGGGGCATTGCTGCGCTTCGCGCAACTGCGCGACGGACACGAGATTCGGTTGCAACGTCGGACCGCCCAACTGGGCAAACGTGCGAAAGACGGCGGACAGATTTTCCGGGGTGAGCGCCTGCCCGGTCGGCAATTGTAAATCCAGCACATCGTTGCCGGGGAAATCGCGAAAATCAATTGCCGATACTGTCTGGAAGATATCGCCGACATCGATCGGCGATATCGAACGATGCGGCGCAATTCCTTGCGAGAGATAGTCGCCGGCGGCCCGCCCATCCGGTGTCGCGCGCACGACGGGAGCAAACCAACTGAATGCGTAATAGACGAAGAAACTACCCTGATAGTGTCCCCCACGCTCATTCGGCAGCGTGCGAATACCCTGGCTCAACGTCTGGGCGAACCAGGCGGCCAGCGCATCGACTTCCGCGTCGCCTTGCCCGTATTTCGGCAATCGGCGCAACTGCGCGCGCAAGGGCTCGAATCCCTCCCAATTAGCGGTCAATGCCTGGCATAGCGTGGCATAGGACACCCACGCGTCATCATACACCGCCCGGCGAATCGCATACAGCGAATCGACCATCGTTGCCAATCCGCAGAGCGCAATGCCGCTGGGGTTATACTTCGCGCCCCCGCGCGTGTAATCCGCACCAGTGGCAATGCAGCCTTCCAGCGTCGTGGAAAAGAATGGACAGGGGTGACGCTGCCAGTGATCGTGCCCGATCGCGCGCGCCCAGGTTGCGCCGGTAGCAATGGTGTCCAGCAACGTTGTCATCACCTGTGCCGAAAATTCCGCGAAGGACGGCGCTTCGGGAAGCGGACGCGGCAGGTGCGATAACACCTCCGCGGGCAGTGCCACCGGCGAGGCATCGACCGCAAACGGTTGCAGGCACAGATCCAATACGCGCGGCAGATTGAAATAATAGTAGGCGCCCGCGCTGTGCTCGACTCCCTCGACAATCGTCTCCTGGCAACCGCCGTTCACGTATAATCGCGCTTCCCGTTCCGTCTTACCGGCCTGCACGCAGGCGGGAATCAGCACATCATCGTTCAGTAAGGCAAAATGATTATGCCCGGCCAGCAATAGTTGACTGATTAACTGCAGGTATTCCGCCGGGGCGTCCGCGCGGTAACGGCAATTTAACTTGGGGTTCGCCAGCCGTTGCGCCGCATGGGTTTCGAGCACCAGCCGCGTCACCTCGTTCCAGACCACGCGGCCATCTTCGTCACACCCCCCAAGTTCAAGGCAGGTGCTGGTTTCCGGCCACGGGTTATCTTCGAGATGAAATTTGACATCCGTCGGCAGCATCCAGCGGGCCAGCAGATCGCGCGCCGACTCCTCGGTCAGCCGGCCCGCCGCCAAATCCGCGCGATAGAGATCGATCAACTGCCGGTCGAGATGACCGAGCACCGAAATGCCGATGCATTCCAGCGTCGCCGTCACTTCCCGCAGGAACCACAGCATCGCCAAGCCTTCGTAAAACGTCCGTGGCGGCTGCGCGGGAACGTGCCCGCTGGCCTCGATAATCATGGTGAGAAACTGGCGTGCCTGGACATCCGATTCTTCCGCCAACCGTGCCTGCGCCGCCTCGCCGAAGCGCGCGGCTACTCGCAACACCGCCCGGCAACTGCGCGCCATCGCCTCCAGGTTCGCCTGCTGATCGCCGGTGCACGATTGGGCCAACCGCACCGCGATCTCGTCCAGCAGTCCATCGATTCCCACCCGCAGCAGTTTGGTAAAACCCAGCGCATGGTGATCATCGTCAAAGCCGCTCCAGATAATCCACAGATGCGGAGCGCCCGGCGGCACGCCCATATTATGGCAGGCACGGATATGCTCCCACTCCGGTCGGCGATAGGCTTCCTCGGCGCGGGTATGCAATAACCAGTCGCCGACCGTATAGGGAAACATCGGGGTGCCCCAGTTTTCCGCCGCGCGCAGTCCCATCTCGAAAAAGAACGGGCTATGCGGAAAAAGCACCGGCTCAAAACGCTCCGCCATCTCCTCGTGCAGGCGGGCTTTCAGCAGCGACGGATGCTCGTCGGGATGCGCCGCGACATACGCGGTCATCACCGCCCAGATCTCTTCGCGAAGACGACGGTTCTCTGCCGGAAAGCGCTGCCATGAATCGATGCCGTCGGGCACTTTCAGGCGATACGGTTCGTAATAGTCGTGCATTTCAGCACGTAAGATATCCAACGGGTTTTCAGTCATCGGTCTTCTCACGCTCGCCCCATACTTCTAACTCGCTGATCGTGAAATTGCCGCCATAGAGTTGCAGGTGGCGCCAGTGGGTTTCAGATTCTACCGGAAATTCATACCACAGCGCCCGATCGTCCGCGCTGACGGTCGGTAAAGTGAGTAGCGTTGTCCAATCACGGCCATTCTGACTACCGCGCAGTAACGTGGGCCCGCATGGTTGTCCCCAGCTATTATTCTCCGGCGCCGCGATCAGCGCGCTTTTCGCCACGCTGGCCAACCGGATTTGGGTAACCCGGCGCGGTTGGCGAAAATCGATCTGCAGATAGGCACCAGGTGCGCCGGCACCGTCACCGGTACGGCGGATGCCGGTGGCGAGATTGCCGTCGATCACCAACGTATTGGCATCCGGAATCGTCCCGTCGGAGAGTTTGCAATAGAAATTCAGACTAATATCATTCGCCTTTATCGGCACTTTCACCCTGGGTTCCGCCGCTGTTGCCACCGGTTTCTCTGCCGAACCCAGCCATTGCACGGTTTTGCCCAGCAACAGCGGCCATCCCGACCACTGCCAGAACGGTTGCTCCTTGCCGGTCGGCTCCCCCAGCACGGTGCCGGTGAAGACGGCCACGCGACCTTTTCCATATGATCCGGTAATCAACAGCGGTTCATCGCCGGCAAAGAGTTGGGTCTGCGCACCCGCCTTTAACGTTGCGCGATGCCGCCAGTAGAGAAAGGTCGGCGTGTTCCACACCTGTGCCGGCAGTGAGCGTGCCAGACCGGTCGGTGCGGGCCGCAACGGCAGGGGCATCGTCGCCAACTGCACATCGCGTCCGGCGACAACCGTGACCGGGAGGAGTTCCGCGAGAAAACTTTGCGGGAAGTTCCCCTGCCCCAGTGTAAAACTCCCCCCTAATACCAGCAGTCCCCCACCCGCGCGGACAAAATCACGCAACGCCGTACGTCCGGCATATTGCAGCCAGGCGGCATCTGCATTGGTCAGCACCACCACGTCGTACTGGCAGAGTTCGCGATAATCGGTCGGATATTTACCGATGCTCGCGGCGTTCTCCAGCACGGTGACCGGACAATACCGTGCCCGTACCGCGGGTGGTGGCGTCGTCGGGGCAGGTGGCGCTTCGACTGCCGGTTCATCCGGGTTCGCTGGCAAGGGAGTCGCCTTTTTGCCTGGCAAATCGGTAATATCTTGCACGGTGCCCAGGCTGGATAATGCCGCCGGCAACCGGTACATATCCGCATACAAGCCATTCACTGCCAGCACCCCCAGCCCGGGGCCGCCTCCCGGCACCAGCTTGGCTGCGCTGATGACATCGGCGCGGTTCGCATAACCGGGTTGCCGGCGCATGCGCTGTTCGAGATCGTCGTCGGAGAAACGCGATAATTGCTCCAGAGAAATGGTATCGGCATAGACCGTGCCGCGTCCCTGATTCCCGAGCCAGAACGCGATGAGATTAATGGTGCTGCTCTCCCCGCTGAAATCGAACTCGACCGGAAAATCCTCGTATTGGCCGGGGGTTTTAAAATCGTTCAGCCCAATATTTTTGAACTGCACTTCCTTCGCGCCGAAATAGGCGTAGAGCATGAACGCGACGTAGACGGGTTTTCCGGCGTCATCAGTTTTCGATTTCAGTTTGAACCGGTAGGTTGCCCGGTAATGACCGGCCGTCACCCCGTCGAAGATCGCGTGGTCGATAATCCCACTATTCGACATGGTGTAATCGATCCGCGAACAAGCGCCGCAGGCGGCGTCTTTATCCGGCTCGACCTTTGCCTGGGTCTGGTACAGTTGCGCGGTGTTGAGCACGCGAAGCTTACTCGTGGTATGAAACGCGGAGTTTTCCGGGCGCAAGGGATCGCTGACGACGTTATGCGCGGTGCTTTCACGCGCGCGCTTCACCCGCGCCATGTCGATCGGCTCGGTAAATTTCGCATACGTCGGTAGGGTAAACTTCCCCTGGCTCTCGATGGCGACCATCGACCAACTCTTCACCTCCGGCACGGTGACTTCGACCCAATCGCCATCGCGACGGGTGGTCAACGGCTGTGCATCATCCGGATGCTCGGGTGCAATCAGCGCGGCGCGCAACACCGGTTGCCCCGCCGGAATATGTATCCGCACCCCGACATGCGTGGCCGGCGCTCCCAGCGCCACCGTTTTCGCATCCACGTCATCCGTTGTCGGCGGTACGATCAGATGAACGATCGTCATCCGGGTTTGCGTGTCCGCTGGCCGCTCCTTCACCATCTGCCAGAGCGGCGTCGGTGCGGTGACCACGACGTCGGTGTCGGGCAGATTGCGCAGGTTGGTGTCCCACACCAGGGCGGACCAGCGCGTGAGAAAACGTCCCCAATTGGCGCAACCGGGCACGACCGCAGTATCGCCATAAACCGGGTGCGTGCCGGCGGAAGTGCCAAGGATGAATTTATACTGGCTCTGCAGCGTCGGATGGGAGTAGTAAATGAAGTGATAGGAAGCACCTGCCCGGCGGATGGCATCCGCGGCGAGGCTCTCCTTTGTCCAGTAATCGCGATAGGAAGAATAGCGCCCGTTCGAAGCGTAACCGTAATTGGCGATGCCGATGGCTTCCTGCATGTAATGCCCGCCGCCCACGATGCATTCACGCACGGCATGCGACCACTTCCGGTAATCCATCTCCGACGGAGAGAAGCCCATGTTGAAACCGAAAGAAAACTGTGGATATTTTTCCCACAGGCGCTCTTTCACCCGGCGCTGGTTATACGCGCCTAACTCATCGTCGCCGACCCAGGTGAAGTTTCCATCAAAACGCACGCCGTCCCAACCGTATTCCGCTGAAGAACGAAGAAATTCGTCGATGGCATGGTTGAGCACGTCGTCGCGGGTGAGATCGGGATAGGCGTACCACCAGCCCCGGTCAAAGCGCTCCTTGCTGTTCCAACGTGCGAAGATGTCGGTGTCAAAGATACCGCGTGGTTGCCCGTTTTCGCCGCTGAGATACCAATCCGGATGGCGGCGGGCAATTTCCCACCCGGCGGGGCCGCCGGAAGTGTTGATCGAGTAAGTGATGGAGGCGATCCCGTTGGCCTTTGCCAGTGCCGCGCAGCGCTTGATGACGGTTTTTATCTCGTCCCGCCCACCTTGACCGCTGTACCAGCGCTCCTCCGCCGGCGTCAGGTTGCCGAACATATCCGGCGACCAGAACATCTTCTCCCACCAGTTGAAATATTGCGCTCGTGCAATTTTCAACCCGTTAGCCGGATTCGTCCACGGCCAACCGGTCTGATCCATCCAGTCGGTCACATTGGCGCCGATGGCGATATTCCACAGCGCATCCGATACCCCAAACATCTCCTGCCCGCGTGCCAACACCGTGCCCCCCTGGACAGCGCGCACCGCGATGACACCACCGTAGTCCTGCATCGGTGCGGTAAACGGGAAATCGACGGTCAATTCCTTTCCCGCCGGCAGCGTCACTGCTTTTGCGGGAAATGGTGTCGCGCGCGCCAGCTCCTGCGTGATCTCGCCTTCCAGCGAGAGCGTCAGCGCCTGTGCGCCGGTATTCGTCAATGTCACCTGCGCGCTGCCCGCCTCTCCGCGGAGATAGTGCACTTTATTGGTCGTGACGTGCACAATCTGTACCGGCGACTCATCCGCCAGCGCCGGCAATGCCAACAGCGCGAAACAGAGAAAACACGCCCAGCGGCAAAAAGAATGAAGAAATCGCATGACGGTGACCTTTCTGATTAGTGATCCAGCTACCGGGAGACGATCGTAAATAACCGTCTTCGCGGATACCCATCCGGATTTCCCCCCTTCCTATCGGGACGGGAATCAGGAAGGAGGTAAAGCAAATGCCGGCTCATTAGCGGTGAACCGGCACTTGTTGTAATATGCGATTATAGTCCTATTTTGCCCGGAAGACTATGGGGACGAGTACCCATAAACCTGCACTTCACTCAGCGTGAAATTTCCGCCGTATAACTGCACGTAACGGACCGGGTATGGCGAAAGGGCGGACATGGAAAAGGTGACCCAGGGGGGAGAAACCCCGGCGGGAAAGGGCGTCGCAGCTAACGCACCCAGGTTATACCAGGCACTGCCGGTGACGCTGCCTTTGAGGTAGGTATACCCGAAGTCGGCCGGCGTCGTCACGCCGATGAGTGCGCGTCCATCGCTGCTGCCGCACAGTTTAATCTGGGTGATATAGTATTTACCGCCCATATCGAAGGTAACGCTTTCCCCCGGCACGTTTCCACCGTCACCCGTGCGCCGGGCTGCGGTGGTCAGATCGGACGTATTGCTGTCGCAGAGCAATCCCGCGGTCGCCACGGTACTATTGCCGGTGCCATCGGATAGTTTACACATCCAAACGCAGGCGGACGCCGTCAGGTTGATTTGCGGCGCGGAGGTCGTAACCCCCCATTCAGCTTTGCTGCGCCCGTTGTTAAAGCCGGCGACTAATTCCGGATCAGATGCGTTTTTATACCCGGACAGGTGCCCGTCGAGAAAGGCGCATTCCGCACCGTTGTTGTGCAACGTGGTCGCCATCAAATCGCCGAGGGTTTTCCCCGCCATGATCGTCCCACTGTTGAGCGGATCGAGAAATGCGGTAGGGACGGTGCCGAGAAAGCTGGGATTCGCGATGTCACCGAGCACGATCACGGCTGCTGGAGAAGTATAGACGCCGATGGGTTGCCCGGAAAGATGCCCCCCGGTACCGGCCAACGACGCAATGCTGGCAGTACTACTATAGTTGCACGCATTATACAGGTAATCCGGATTTCCCGGGGTGCCGACGTTATAACTCGTCGGACAATCCCATATTTGCGTTGGAAGATTATACGGGGTTAAATCGGTGGTCCAGGTTTGTGCCCGTGGTAACATCTCCTCGTGATCTTCCGTAAACATCATTAATGAAGTAATGATTTGTTTTTCATTATTCATGCACGTCGTCTGGCGCGCTTTTTCGCGTGCGTTGGCAAATACCGGCAGGAGAATCGCCGTCAACAGGGCGATCAAGGCGATGACTACCAATAATTCGACCAGAGTAAATCCGCGAGTCTTCATTGTTTCCTCCTTTCAATGATAATGTGTGATCCATGATGACCATTCACTCGCTGCTTGTTGCAGACCACCGGGGTTCTTCAACAAGCTGCTAGGGTGCAGAAAAACCGTAAACCTCCATCTCGCTGATATTAAAGCTGCCGCCATACAACCGTACGGTATCGACACCTCCCGGTAGGAAGTCGCTGGTGACAAAGTCAAACCAGGATGATGTCGTGGAAGTCGTCATCGGAAGCGTCGCCAGCGTTTTCCAGCCGCCCGCACCGAGCTTCCCCTGCAAATACGTCGGACCGGTGGCGGTACCCCATGTGGTATCCGGCGTTGGTAGAATGAGTGGTAGCGTATTAATACTCGCCAGGCGTATTTTGGTGATGTTATATTTCGCGCCTAAGGCAAGCTGAACCCAACAGCCCGGTCCACCGCCGGCATCGCCGGTTCTGCGCACAGCGGAAGCCAGGTCGTCAATGATGCCGTCGTTCAGAATGTTCCAGTCGACCCCGGAGGTTGCGCCATCCGATCGGCGGCAAATCCATTGCGTGGTAATCCCGGTGGGGTTAATTTTGGGCGCCGTCGCGCCGGTTTCATTCGGGTTGCGGCCATTGTAACAATACGTGGTCAGTTCAGCCGTGCTGCTGCTATACCCGGCGTGCCCATCCAGAAAGGTCAGCGCGACCACCCAGTTGTGCCGATTCATATCGACGACATCGTAAATCGTTTTGCCGGGGTTGAAGAATCCGAGTGTCGGGTCGAGTTCACCGGGGGGAATCGACGCATGCGCGTTGGTCGAGGCGATAGTGCCATCGCAAATCGCCAGGATGGTGGTCAAATTTTTAAAACTGCCGATCGGGGCGCCGGACAGGTGACTACCGGCGTTGTAGACATACTCGGGATTCGATTCACTGCCGACCCGCACACTCGAGGGGCAATCCCAGGTTTTACCCATGACGTTGTATTTCGGAGCGATGAGGCTGACCCAACTGGTAGCCGGTGGAAGGGTCTCATTGTTGTCCTGGACATACATCATCATTGCGGCGAAGATCATCCGCTGATTGTTCATACACGAGGTCATCCGCGCCTTCTCTCTTGCACGGGCAAAGACCGGAAAGAGTATCGCGGAGAGCACGGCGATGATACCGATGACTACCAATAATTCAATCAGGGTAAAGCCGGACATTTTCCGGCGAATGAGGGGGATCGTAGGCATTTCAAGCTCCTTTTACTTGACAAATTGCAGGGGTATCCGCTGTCACCATAGTTTATTACCGCTTGTTATGCCATAAGTATATAACATCTTTTATCTTTGTGCAATAAATTTGTATGGTTGTTATTAATAATATGAGCGGGATAAATAGTGATTAAGATTGGCGATTGGCAATTATTTATTGCGGAGATTGACCGGTGGTTTCGGCATGTGGTGATTTCACTACAGTCATCTGGAGTTTACTTAACTATCGAAACTGGCGAAATATCGCTGTGAGGCGCTAATGATGTGTTGCGGTTGCGGAAATACCCGTCACAATACATCAGTACCGTTCAGGGGTAGTGCGTTCTCGCTATAGCGAAAACGCACTACCCCTGAACGTCTGAATATATTCTTCTGCGTAATCTGCGGTCAAAGAAGAGCAGGCAGTTAGCCGAACCGCTTCATATTCTCGACCGGACGTTCGATGGCGAGGTAGGTGACGCTGGCGAGAATGATCGAACCGAGGCACGGGATGAAAAAGCACCAGAGGATGCGCGGCCACAGCGCCACGTGCGGAGGCAGATACGACCAGACCGTCTTCACCACCAGGAAATGGAAGATGTAGACGCCGTAGGAGAGCAATCCCATCCATTCCAGACTGCGCCAGGGATTGCGGCGGCAGGCAGTCAGACTGAAACGTTCGCGTTTAAGACGGTAATCGCGCTGTTCGCAGAGGAAGATCGCCAGCAAGGTCATCGCCACCGTGGGCAACGGCCAGAAGAAGAGCACCGGGGACATCACCGACATGCCGCCGGTGATATCCACCACCAGCTTCATCGAGTAACAGGCGACCACATACACACCGGTCATCACCAGCGCGAGCACCCAGGCGGGCAGCCGTAACGGCGGATGTGTTTTTCGGTAGTGGGTCAGCCAGGGATTGAGCAGGAAACCGAGGAAAAAGATGGCGATGTTGTAGGTGAGCGGGGTATAAATATCGTTCCACCACAGCCAGAAAGTGAGCAGGCCTCGCTCGCGCGCGGCGATCAGCATGGTATACCCGATGGGCAGCAGCACCGCCATGGCGGCGAAGAACAGCACGCGCGCGCGGGAGGTAAGCCGCGGAAAGATCGCCCACGCCAACAGCGGTACCAGCAGATAAAACTGCACTTCGGTGGATAAGGACCAGAGCGCGCCGTCGATATTGTTCGTGCGGTTGGTGAAGGTTAGCAGTTGAAATATCTTCCAGCCATTGCCGATCAGCGCGCCGGGAATCATCAGCACCATTAACAACAGGGAGAAATAATAGAGCGGGCAGATGCGTAAAAAGCGGTTCCAGTAGAAGTTCAGCGCGCCGTGCCAGGTGGTGTCATAGCGCTGCGACCAGAAGGCTTTGCCCATCAGGTAACCGGAGAGCGTGAAGAAGATCCATACCCCCGCGTTGCCGCTGGAACGGATTAACCAGGTCGCGTCGTAGTTGCCGATCCAGAGCAGGTGCGGCAACATCTCCTGCTGCCCTTCCCACGCGTGCGCCGCCACCACCATCAAACAGGCTAACCCGCGCAGCACCAGCAACACATCAACCGTATTGACACGCTCAGATGGCTTCACGCGCGGGTCTCGCGTAGCGGGTACCGTCAACGGCAACGCAATGTTCTGTTCAACAGCAACCACGGAAGGCCCTTACCCGGAATCGCCCCGGGATTTTCTCCGCCGAAGCCAAAATGGCGTAGGTGGAAAGTTATCTTATTGCTAATTTAGCAAATGAATCGATCGATGTCCAGCAAAGAGTCGGCGCAGGCGAAATTGTTGAGAATTATTTTACCCCTGGGAGGCCGACTGAACGAGACCAGGCGATTTGCGTTTCGCTGACGCCCTGAATATAAATGATATACGATTTATGTGTTATATAGCAATCTGCAGTGGCAAACACCGGGAGGGCAGTTGTCCCTGACCACATCACCTGCTCCCCTACCCCACACTGACTTCCGGCTGCAGATCATACATCACCAGTCCCGTCGGCACTTTGGGGTAGAAGTAGGTCGATTTTTGCGGAAGGCGAATACCGGCGGCGGCGAGGGTGAGCACATCGGGCACCGGAGTCGGATTGAGGAAGATGGCGCTGGCGGTCTCGCCGTCATCCACTCGGCGCACGGCTTCCGCCGGATCGATGGTATAGCGGATATTCCGCTCGATGGTCGCGTCGCCGCTGGGATCGAGCGCGAAGAGCGGGGCGATGATGCGTTCCTGTAGCGCCATGACATCCAGCACCGGCAAGCCGTCGCGCATCGCGCGGGGCGCGGTGAGCAGCGTGTATTGGCCGCGCGTATACCAGATGAACGCATGCTCGTCTTTGCGGCGTGCCAGGATGTCGGTAATCTGCGCCGGTTGCGTTACCGTGATCTTTTCCAACGTGAAGCGATCGCCGATGACGCGGCAGAACGCCGACATCATCTCCGGTGTCAACAACAGCAACCGGTGTGTCGCCAGCACCAGCAATCCGGGATCGTGCAAATCCACCAGCAGCAGCATGCCGTAGTTGAATGCTGCCGTTTCCGGCGCATCGGGATATTCCCGGCGGAGGATATCGCGCATTGCCAACAGCGTCTCGTAACGGTGATGGCCGTCGGCAATGAGTAGCTGTCGTTTACCCAACGCCTCGGAGATGCCCGCGCAGATGGCAGGATCGTCCGTCCGCCATAGCGTCTCGTCGAAACCATGCCCGACCGCGCTGGTCAGCGGTGTGCCGGCAGTCGCGCGTGCCAGTAACTCCCCCAGTCCACTGTGCCGGCCATCGTAGAGACCGAAGATAGGACTGAAACTCGCCAGGCACGTCCGCATTAACTGCAACCGGTCTTCTTTCGGTCCTTTCAGCGTCCACTCGTGCGGCAAAATCTCGCCCGCTTCGAAGGGTTGCAACTTGACGGCGGCGAAAAAACCACGCCGTTCGCACGCCTGTCCCGCCCACTGGAAGCGCTGCGCGTGCGGATAAAAGGCCGGCGTGCGGTCTTCCACCAGCGTCTGGTCGGTCAACCACGTCCGGAGTGTCGCCTGGGCGCGCGTATAACGATTGTTGTCCGCCTGGTCTTCCGGGGTCTGCACACCATATTCGAGACGAATGACGTTGTGCGGATCGCGCGCATACAGCTCCTGCTGCAGTGCAGGCTTGATAATATCATACGGTGGCGCCAGCAATGCCGCCGGATCGTTCACGCCCGCAAACGGATAGCGCAAAGCACAAAAAGGTCGCACGGATGCCATAACTCGCTCCTGAAAGACTTCCGGTGGAAGCGGATAGATCGGTTCTCTCTCGCTAAGGATACCGGGTTCCCGAAGAGATGGCAAGGCGGTTATTTTATGGAGTGCGGCACCGCGGTGCCGCTTTCGTATCACCACCACCCACTCGCTCGCGTGATCTTTTCCGAAAGGTTTGCCTTGCCGCGCAGGAATAATGATATAATAACGCGGTAATGAAAACGCCATCATGGCAGCAAAAGAATAATCCGGACCTGACACCCGACACCTGAAACCCGAGACCTATCCCCCAACGGATCGACGATGCAACTATTCATCGATACCTATCTGAAGATGTTTTTTGTGTTGACGCCGTTTTTCGTCATCACCATCTTTCTGGCGCTCACCCGCCATCAAAATGAGACGGGCCGGCGGCGGATTGCGCTGCGCGTGGCCGGCGCAGTGGTGGTAATCGTCTTTGCGCTCTTCTTCTTCGGAGGATATATCTTTTCGGTCTTCGGGGTGACGCTGGATGCCTTCAAAATCGGCGCGGGGGTCCTGCTGTTCCTCTCCGCCATCTCGCTGGTGCAGGGAGCCACCCCGGCGCAGAAAGGCGAGGAAAGCGGCGATATCTCCGTGGTACCGCTGGCAATTCCGGTAACGGTGGGACCAGCCACCACCGGCGTGTTGCTGGTAATGGGCGCGGAGTTGACGAGTGTCCCGTCGAAGGTCATCGCCGGTGGCGCCTTGCTCTGCGCCGTGCTGACCGTCAGCCTGCTGCTGTTGCTTTCCAGTGGCATCGAACGCCGCCTCGGTCAGACCGGACTCTCCATCCTCAGCAAACTCACCGGTCTCATGCTGGCTTCGATTGCTGCCCAGTTGATTCTGACCGGCGTGCAGCATTTTTTACGCTGATCGTGTAATACTCCATCACCACCGCCAGCGCGCAAAAGAGCACCGCCATCAACACAATGCCCATAAATGGTGAGGCGCGTTCGATGACAAATCCACTGATGGCGGGGAAGATGAGCGCCCCCAGCGTACCGCTGGCGACCAGCATGGAGACGACGGTGCCGGAATAGCCGGGATAATATGAATTTCCCTGACTGACGATGAGCGGCCAGATCGCGCTGAAGGTAAAGCCGGCAACGCAGACGCCCGCCCAATAGTGCCAGGCGCCAGCGGGCAGCAGCAAAATCACGTAAGCGGTCAATCCGCCGCGCACCAGCCAGGCCAGCACGCGATCGTCGCGATAGCGCTGGCACCCCAATCCGACGACCAGACGCCCGATGCCCATCGACAGCCAGAACAGCCACGACCCGGCCATCGCGTTGTTGCCGATACCAGCCATCGAGCGCGAGAACAGGTAGCTGCCCCATTCCCCCAGGCTCATCTCGGAACCGACATAGAGCATAATGGCCAGCGCCAGCAGCAACACAAAGGGATCGCTCACCACCTTGCGCGCCTGCGCTAACGAGATATGCTCCGCCGGCGGCGCGGGAGGCACGCGCATCAACAGCGAGAGCAACCACAGCAACACGCAGGCGCCGGCCAGCACCAGGTACACCGTACGCCAGGCGTCCAGGGTGGAGAGCGAGCGGGAGGTAATGATCAACGCCAGCACCGCTCCCGCGCAAAACGCCACCTGCAGCAGGATCATGTTGCGCCCGACATGAAGATGGTCGATATCGGCGATCATCGCCCCGCACAATCCCTCCAGCGTGCCGCCCACCGCGCCGCCCAGGAAGCAGGCGATTGCCACGGCCCAAAATGCCGGCGCGGTAGCAAAGAGGAAAAAGGCGATGCCCAGCCCGCCCAATGCGACGAGGAACAGCGGTTTCTTACCGAAATGATCCGCCAGATAGCCGCCGATCACCACCGAAAGCACCGCGCCGGTGTAGGTGACGCCCAGCAGCAACCCGGTGATATCGACCGGCATGTGAAAACTCGTCGCGATCCCCGGCAGCAACGGTCCCAGCATCCCGCTCCACGCCCCAAAGAGCAAGATCCCCACCGTCGCCGCGATAATCGCCAGCAAACGCGGCATATCCCTGGGACCGCGGTCATCATCCTTCGCCATTCGGGCTACGGCTGACAAGTCCTGACCGCTCTCTGTCCCCGCAACACAACACGAAGGGACAGCAGAAGCTGTCCCTTCGTCGAGAAGCATTAATTCCTGTGGTAAAATATCCATAATATTGCCGCGCTTCGCCAGGAAACGCGTTGAGATTATCCTTTCCGCAAAATAGGGCATGGTTCCTTCTCGGCGACGCCGAGGATTATGGGCCGCCGGCATCCTGCCGGCCCGTTTGCCACTCATGTTAGCATATATAATGTCACAAAAATCAAGGGCATCCGCTAATCCTTCCAATCAAGGTTCAGACAACCCCGCCAGCGCCCGACAGGTAGTAAACTCCGCCCCCCGCTCTCGCAACAACGCGATTAGCCGCACGAACTGCGCCAGCGCATAGTCCCCACAGTTTTCGACGAGGAATTTATCCGGGAGCACCGCGCCTTCGCCGTAGTGAATGGCACCTTGCGGCATCTCCCAGAATTCCCACGGGTGGAAGTAGAAGCAAAGCACCGGGGGAACGTGCCGTGCCGCCAACCACGCGAGGAAGTTATCGACGTGAACCATCAACGCGTCGGCGCTTTCGGTACGGAAAAGCGGCCATTGGTCGCGGTCGCGCCCAAACGGATCGTGCGACTCGATGCTCATATCGGCGAAGTTGGGAATCTCCAACACCGGGCTGTCGCCTTCCCGCGTCCAATCCGCCGGACTCGGATGATACGGCGCCAGCCGCTCGCGATAAAAATACATCGGATACGATGCATCGGCGGTATACCCCAGCGCCGCCAGCGCATTCACCACCGCCGTGCCGCCGAACAGCCGCGGGCAGCGAAAGGAGGTGACCTTCTCGCCCAACGCCTGCTCGACCCACTCCGTCGCCAGCGCCAGCCGCGGCTGCACCTCATGGTCGAGCAGCGGATAAATACCGGGGATATCGAATAACGGCGCGCCGACCGTCTCGTGATACAGCGAATGGCAGCCCACCTCGTGCCCGGCCGCCGCCACCTCCCGCACGATCCCCGGATACCGTCGCGCGGCATCGCCGGTAAAGAAAAAAGTGCCGGTTATCTCCTGCTCCGCGAAGGTATGCAACAGCCGCGGCGTACCATGCTGTAATCCTTCGTAAAACGGCGTCCAACTACCAACATCGGTCTCCATGTCCAGCCCAAAGATAACCTGCATCATCGCTCCTCGCTACGGATAGAAACCGCAGATTTCGCAGATTAAAATAATCAATCTGCGTAATCTGCGGTTAAAGAACCTCTCGCTACACCGGCAACTCTAATATCTCCATTTTCGCCTCCGACATCAACTCGCAGCCGTCATTCGTCACGCGGATGCCGTTTTCCCAGCGCAAGCCGTAGTCGGGGGTTTGCAGGAAGGTATCTACCTGGAAAGTCATATTCTCCTGCAGCGGATAGTGTGTGCTGCTCTCCATCCACGGGCGCTCGACTTCCATCATGCCTAGGCCATGGCAGGGGCCGTAAAGCAGATTTTTACTGAACCCGCGTTCGTCGATGTAGGCGTAGAACTTCTTCACCACGTCGCTGGCGATCACGCCGGCTTTGATCCACTCCATCGTCTTATAATGCGCATCCAACCCGACCTGCACCAGTTTCCGCATCTCCGCCGGCATGGGGCCAATACAAACCGGGCGTCCGATACTGGGCGAATAACCGGCCAGCCGCGTGCCGAAATTGAGCTGAATCATCGTCGCCGGTGTGAGCGGGCGATGTGACGGACGAGAAATCGCGTTGCGGGTGCTCTTGCCGGAAAACGCGTAGACCGCATGCGCTTCATACTCGGCGCCGACGGCATACAATGCCTGCTGAATCACGCCCACCAGTTGCAGTTCGGTCATGCCTGCCTTAATCTGCGGCAGCACTTCCAGCAAAGCCTGCTCGCTGCGGCGTGAGCCGTCGCGCAACACGTCGATTTCCGCCTCGCTCTTGATGATGCGCTGATTGATAATGATATCGTCCGCGCGCACCAATTCGGCATTGGGGAACGCCGCGCGCAAACCGTCATACACCGGCATCGGTAGGATACTGTAGCCGACCAGACCAATCTTTTTCAACGGTCGCCCGCCGGTCGCTTCGTCGAATACTTCGGTAAACGACTTCGTGGCCAACTCGGGGTATTCCGGCTCCGCCGATTCGCGATACGCGATCACCGAGCGGATGCGTCCGAGGCGGCTGCGGTCAGCGGCAAAGGTTTCGCTTTCCGGGCCGCAGAGCAGCGTCGCTTCCCCGGTCAACGGCACGATCACCCCCGCTGATTCAAACAACGGCCAGTAGTCGGACAGATAACGCACGTTGGCGAAATCCGACTCGTTACTGTGCACCAGCAACGCATCTAACCCCGCCTCCTGAATGGCCCGCTGCGTGCGTGCCAGCCGAGTGCTGAATTCACTATCGGGCAGCCCCAGCAACCCGGAACGCTCGTTCATAATTAGCGACATGAGAACTCCTTTGGATAATACTGTATGGAAGTGTGGGAGTGTGGGAGTAGAGTAGTTGAGTAGTTGAGTAGTTGAGTGGTGGAGTGGTGAAGAAGGATCTGTTTTTCCACTACTCTACTACTTGACTACTCGACTACTCCATTGCTCCGTCAATGCATCTCCGTCTCGACCTTCCCGAGGCCAAAGCGGTAATAGTGGAAATGAACATTGGGATGGTCGGCCAGCAGCGACATCGGGACGGCGGAATCGGGCAGATGTTTGGCGATCATCAGCGCGGTCAGGCGCATGCCGAACGGATTGTCGTGCGCGCCGGCCTGCCAGATCGACACCTGGCCGGACTTCCACGTCTCTACCGGACCGACGGTGCAAGCTTGCGTCGGCACCATTGTCACATTGCCGCCGCCGGAAGTGCGGGCGTTTTGAATGATGGTCATCGGGTGCAGATCGACCACACGCGCGGAGAGCTTGCGATACTCTTCCGGTGCCGGCGGTGCGTCCTGATAAGCGCCGGTGCGTTGCGGCGGGTCGTTGAACGCCCAGTGCTTGACTTCACCTTGCCCCCCCTGCATCAGCGCGCAGCGCACCTGATCGTAGCTCCGGGTATAGGCGGCGAGATCGCCGGTGGGGAAATGTAGATTTTCCGCCGGCATGCGCAGGTGCGGCTCGATGCGATTGAAACACATCTCCAGGTCGGCTTTCGCAAACGACAGCGGATGCGTGATCTCGACCGGTTTGCCGTTCTGCACCCACTCATCCATCCCCCAGAAGTGGGCATGCTTCAGCGAAATTTCCAGCGTGTTGACCAACCGCGCGACCAGCGGAAGCTGCTCGGTCGGCCCGATGGGCCCGCAGATGCCTACTGGATTATCCGCGGTAGCCTGCTGCCAGGCGGAAATATACTCCAGCGCCTCTGCCATGTAAAATTCTTCGAGGGTGTCGTAAAACGTTACGCGAAAGCCCGGCCGCGCCAACCCCGGAATATCCTCCGCCTGCAAGTTCGCCGCATCCTGCAACAACTCGGTATCCAGCGTGGTGTAATCCCACCACCCGGGAGCGATTTTACTGATAGCTCGTGCCATAGTGTTCTCCTTCAAAATGAATGCGTTTGTCTGAATTTTGATGGTAAGGATTGAAGGATCGGCTTGATATTGCCTCTAATTATTATCAATGTGATGAATGGTTTCAATGCTTCCTACGCAAAGAAAAAATCATGGTAATCATTTAATCACACGAATCATAGTTTAAGACAACAACTCCTCTCACTCCAACCCAGCCTCATAACTGGGATCGACCCAGCAAGCTTCCCCCAACATCTCACGCAACGGGTCGGCATCCTCGACGGAAAAACCCAGGTGTGAATGCCGTCGCCAGCCTTCCGCCAGTTCAAAATGTCCGGACCGGGTACCAACCTCGCGAGACATATTCACCATCACCGCCGCGTAGGCGCCGTTGCCCTGGCTGGTATCCAGCCAATCCTTCTGGCTGCGATGCTGCTCCAGCATGCGCTGCTTGGTGGCGATGACACTGGAGATATCCACATATTGTCCGGCGTGAATACGCCGCCGCAGGCCATCGCGCAGGCCGTAGGGTAGTGCATGATAGAGCACGCATTCCCCACCCCATTGCGGCACAGGGGGATCGGTACGGAAGTTGAGAATCCCGCGCACGAATGCGCCCGTCACCGCCAACCGGGCGGTATTGGCATGGTCTTCCATATAATCCTGCGGCGAGGGAATGAGTAAAATCGACGGTTGCACCTGCCGGATGACCGCTGCCACGCGCGCCAATTGCGCAGGAACGTAGAGAATGTCCAGGTCTTCGGTGATCGGCGGATGTAGTGTCGCACCGGCAATTCGTGCGGAATCCTGTGCCTCTTCCCATCGCAACCGGATAATTTCCTCATACGGATGCACCGCCGAGCCGCCTTGCCCCTTGGCCAGATTCCACATATGGATATCCATCCCGGCCTGCTTCAGCAGCAACAGCGTGCCGGCCATCATAAATTCGATATCATCGGGATGCGCGGCAATCGCCATGGCAACCGGTGTGCCCATAAAATCCTTCCTCCTTCACCACCGCAAGAGAATTAGTCGTCCGACCGCTTAATTCCTTCCACCTGCGGTCGAGTGAGCAAAGAAGATGTCGGCGAATTTTGCCCGCGAAGACAAAATAAGGGCCGGCAGTTCCCGTCAGACTGACTCTGTGCCTCTTCAGGAGAATATACGGCATCGCTAGAAACGCATATTTTTCAAAGTGAACGTTGTGCAAAGAGCAACCAACCCGCCATATGAAGCTTGACGCTCCGATTCCCCCTTTCTATACTTAACGGTACCGGGATAACCATTTCCGGCAACGGCGATCTTCAACGCGCGTTCCGCGGGAACCGTTTAACCAGCGAGGTGTTATATGCCACCATTAACCAGTGCGCAACTGAAAACGGAAACGATCACCCATCAGGGTCGTTTCGCGTTGAGTGCCCGCGTGACGCCGGGAGTTGGCGCCAATCTGATCTCCTTCACCGTGGATGGCCATGAGCTGATCTACTGGGACGAAGCGGGATTTCTAGCCGGCGATGGCCTCACCGGCGCCTTCACCATGTTCCCCACCCCCTGCCGGCTGGCAGGTTGCGCATATGAATTCGAAGGACGGCGGATCACCCAGACGAAACACGGCGAACCGGTGCCCATCCACGGCCTGGTGCGGGATGAAGCAATGCAGTGCCGCAATGACGGCGACCGCGTGACCTCGTGGATCGATATCACCCCCGATCATCCGGTCTATGAAGGTTTTCCGTTTACCTGCTGTTTGCGCATCACCCATGCGCTGTGTGACGATGGGCTGAAAGTCTCCTTCGCGCTGGAAAACCGGGACACGCGTGCGATTCCGTTCGGCTACGGCATTCACACCTTCTGGCGTATTCAAGGTAGCCGGGCCGAAACGCTGGTGCGGCTCCCCTGCGACTATATTCTCGATCTGGCCGATCTGGTGCCGACCGGAGGCTACACGCCGGTTGCCGGCACCGCGCTCGACCTGCGCCAGGCGAAATCGCTCGATGGCTTTTACATCGATAACGCCTTCTGGCAGAAACATGCCGGCGATTCCGCCGAACTCATGCTCAACGCGATCGGAAAAACCATCCTCTTCGATGCCGGCGACAACTTCCCGCACATGATCGTCTATGCGCCGGAAGGCCAACCGTTTGTCTGCGTGGAGAATCTCACCACCTGCCCCAATGCGCCGAATCTGGTCAGTGCCGGCAACGGCCAGGTAGCCAACATGCAAGTCGCCGCTCCCGGCGCCACCGTCGAAGGCTGGCTTAAATATACTATTCGAGGGTAGTTGGTAGCCATTCAGATCTTGCTGGCGCGCGAGCGTCCCCGCGAGCACTCCGGTGGTTTCGATACGACCATCCGTAGTCTACTCAACCACCGAAGTGCTCGCGGGGACGCTCGCGCGCCAGCAAGATCTGAACGGTTACCGTAGTTGTTACGATGAATCAACCGGGGGTATAGAATACTAAGGATAAACGGCTTTGCTAAGGACGATCTTATCCTTTCTATCCTGTTCATCCTGTTTAAAATATGAAAGGCAGACTCACGATGCTTTCTCGTTTCACCAGCCTCCATCTGGAGCAAGCGGCCAAGCGAGCCACCACCTGGCTCGCGGCCCAGCAGACCGCATTGGGCAATTATCGCGGCAACGACGCTGCCAATGCGGATGGCGTGTATGCGGATACCGACGACATCGGGTGCTACTATAAAAGTGTCTACGTGCTGCGCATGACCGGGCAGTCGGCTGCCGCGGCGCGCATGATGCGCTATATCATACAGCGTTTCCGCTCTCCGGAAGGCGATTACTTCAATACCCCGACCGTGCGCAGTTCCGGCAGTTACGGCCCGGTCTACTGCCAGTTGTACCAGAACGCCTGGCTAATGCGCGGCGCTTCCGCGCTCTACTGGTTTAGCCTGGCGCAGGAGATGCTGCACTTTATCAACACCCAGCGCGAGCCGGAGTTTGGCGGCTATTACTCGCACATCAACTCGACCACCGGGGTAATCGATTCCAACTCGATCGCCGTCGGCGCCTATTGTTGTATCCTGGGTGGTCAATATGCGTTGGCTAAGCAGAGCTGTGATTTACTTCTGCGCATGCTGGCGAATCAACCGGATGAAGGGCTGCTCTGGTCGCGCGCCACGAAAGATGGCACGCTGATTACCGATCTGTCCGCTGTGCCGGAGAAGAACTGGCGCTACGTGCGCGTTTCCGCCGTCGAGCCCGAGCAAGCCTACTGGATCTGGTCATGGCCGATGAACGAGATGATCGCCGTGTATGAATTGTCCGGCGAGAAGAAATATCTCGATGCCGCCATCGCCATCTTCGATTTTCTCGCCAACTCCCACGAAGACGCCTTCGGCTTCACCACCTCAGGCAAGAATGCCTGGGGAGCCGCCAAACTCTACCGCCTGACCGGCGATACGCGCTATCTCACGAAATCGCTGCTGCAAATGCAGTATATTCTCGACCACCAGCATCCGGACGGTTACATGCTCGGTGAAGGCGTGAAAGATGAAAGCGGTCAACCCAAACGCACCACCTACGACTTCACCGCCGACTTCACCAGTTGGCTAATCGACGTCGCCGCCGAAGTGGAATCGCGATAATTAATTCACAGGATGCGCAGGATGGTTTTTAGGATGAGCAGGATGTCTGAGCAGTCACAGAAAGTTTCCATCTTACCCATCCTAAAACCATCCTGTGCATCCTGTGAATAAAATAAATAAAGGAGAGCCTCATGACCGGCAACAGCATTGTGATGGGCTTCGATGTTGGCGGCACCAAAACCGCCTGTGTGATCGTCGATGAGCAGGGACATGTTCTCGGCAAAGGTTCCGGCGGCTCGGGCAATACCAACTTTATCCCGCTGGAGATTGCCAACCAGTCATTTACCGATGCCATCGAGAGCGCACGAAAAATGGCCGGGATCGAACAATTGCACATCGATTGTGCGGTGGTCGGCACTGAACCGAAGCCGGACCCGGTCGCTGAACTGATTTCACGCCTGACCGGCACCTACCGCATCATTCATAAAAAAGAAGGCGAGTGCTCGATGGTAGGCGGGCTGGTCGCCAAAGTCGGCCTGTCGCTCATCTGTGGCACCGGTTCCGTTGGCTGGGGACGCAACGCGAAAGGCGAGACCAGCATGACGAGTTGCTGGGGACCGATCGGCGACGAAGGCTCCGCCTATGACCTTGCGCGCCGCGGTGTTAACGCCGCGTTCTGGGCGTGGGACGGGCGCGGACCGAAGACGATGCTGGTGAACAAACTGTTGGCGATGTTCGGACAAACCGACCTGCGCGAAGTCTGCACGCCGCTGTATACCAGCGAAAACCTGCGCAAGGACTTCGCCAGTCTGGCACAACTGGTCACCGAAGCGGCGGACCAGGGGGACGCGGTCGCGCTGGAAGTGCTCCGCGAAGGCGCCCGCCAAATCGCCATTCTCCTCACCGCTTGCGCGAATAATCTGGCGATGACTGAATATCGCATCGCCTCCTCCAACAGCGGTCTCGTCACCGGCAGCAACTTCCGCTACTTCCACCTGATTCAGGAGGAAGTGCGCAAAGTGCACCCGCACGCCGAATTGGTCGTGCCTCGCTTCCCCCCCGTCATCGGCGCCGCCCTCATCGCCCTGGATCATTTCGGTGTCGAATGGACTGAAGAGGTGGTAAAGAACATCGAAGCAACCTATTCGGCGCTGGTTTGAAGCACTGATATTTAACCGGATGAGCAGGATTGGTAGGATAAGACAGGATTGGCAGTAATATGCGACCTTTGCGTCTTTGCGCCTTTGCGTGAAATTCACTTCCGAGATGTTTTCTAACGTCACAGCGCTGAGACGCAAAGGTCGCACAATAACTGCCTATCCTGCCCATCCCGTTAAATCAATCACCGCTGGCAATGCGGACAAAAGTGCATCCGCCGTCCCTGAAACGGCCGATATTCGATCAGAGTGCCGCAGATCCGGCACGGTTGCCCTTCTCGTTGGTAGACGTGGAGTTGATGCTGAAAGTCGCCGGTCTGCCCATCGGCATCGCGATACGCTTTGTCCAGACTCGACGTCCCGCGCACGGCGATGGAGCGCGTTAACACGTCGCGAATCGCCTGCCGAAGCCGCGCGGCTTCCTCTCCCGTCACCGACAGTGCCGGCCGCTCCGGATGGATGCCGGCCAGGAAACAGGCTTCGTCCGCGTAAATCTTCCCGATGCCGGCAATCTTCGTCTGATCCATCAGCACCGCCTGCACCAGCGCCCGCTTGCCGGCAAGTAGGACTTGCAGCGCTGCGACCGTGAAGCCTTCCTCCAGGGGTTCGAGACCGTAATGCCCTAGTTCGATCATCCGATCAGGATCGTGCCCGTCCACCACCGCCATCAGCCCGAACGTGCGCGGATCGACAAAACGCAATTCGTCGCCACTGGACAGTTGCAGCACAACATGTGTGTGCGGTGCGAGCGGCATTGCAGGAGTCGAGAGCAGCAAACGTCCGCTCATCCCCAATCGCACCAGCAGCGAATAGTCGTGATCGAGTAAAAACAGCAGCGCTTTTCCACGGCGAATCACGGCATCGATGCGGCGATGGACGATTCGCGTGATAAAATCGTCGATGGTCGGATGTGAACGGACCGCGCGCGCGCGGGTCACGCGCGCGGCAAGAATCTCTTGTCCCAGCACGTGCGGAGCAAGTTGCCGGCGGATTGTTTCGACTTCGGGTAATTCAGGCATGATAAAAATGCGTATACCCGCGAGAACTCGCGGGTATACGTGACGCACTATTGAGGAGGATCCCGTAGGAGCGCCTCCCCTGTTGAGTGGAGGAGACTATTTTCCGCTACCGATACGGAACATTTTGGTGCCGCAATCCGGGCACGAACCGCTGACGGCCGGCTTACCATTCTTCATGGTGACCTGCTGCGGGTCCTTCATGTCTTTCTTGCCTTTGCACTTTACGCAATACGCTTCTGCCATTTTGAATCCTCCTCAGTGAAATATAGTAGCACATGTGCTCCGCGCAACCGCTGGGTTAGCCCGGCAGTGAGACGGATCTCTGCGTTCAGATATTCGCTAACGTAGTCGCATTTCCTCTTCCTGAATAGAAATTCCTAAAAAAAATTCTAACCAGTAAGGTTTTCGACTATCGACAACCTGTAGCAGCTCATCACATTAGCATAATTCACGAGGATTTGCCAACAGTTCCATCGTGAAAAATGTTCCGGTCACGGATAATCTGTGCAGTGATCAGACCGCCAAATCCGGAAATAGCCACCGTCGCCTCGCTACTGCAGCGCAATGACCGCGACCCCGAACCGTTCCAGGGTCAGACTGTCCGTGGTCGCTACGCCGGTTATCAATTCGCGTTTTCCCGCCGGAACCGCGACGGTTTGCGAATCTTCGGTATGGTTGATCAGGAAGAGCAGTTGCTTGCCCTCGCCGGACCGCACACTGACTTCGACCCCGGCAGGTGGCGTGATGATGGGGGTAATCGCGGCGGCGGAGAGCACCTGCGCGATCAGCGCGTCGTAAAATTCCGGCTCTGCCATCACCGTGCCAACATAGAACCCCTGTCCTTTCCCAAAGCGATTCCGTGTCACGGCGGCAAAGGAAGTCAGGTGCCATTGTTCATAACCGGCCAGCATGTCCGCCCCTTGCGGGGTGACCCAATCGAGATAGCGCGTTGCGGTGAAGGCACCAGGCAGTTCTCCCTGCCCGACCACCCGGAAAGACATGTCGTCGGGGATCGCTTCATATTCCTCGATGGTGATGCCCAGCGTGTCGGAGAGCAACCCGGGAAGCGTGCGTGCATGGCACAGGCTCGTTTCGTCCTTTACCCCGGTACGGCAATCCGTCAACAGCACGCCGCCGTTCTTCACAAAGGCAGCGAGCTGTTCGGCCAGGGCATCGGGCAAAATATACAAATCCGGCGCAATAATCACGCGATAGGCAGCCAGGTCGTCGCCGGGTTTGAGCATGTCCGCATTTACGCCGGCGCGGAAGAGTGCGGCATAATAATGTCGCAGCGCGTCATGATAGTTGTTGCCGTTATAACCCGGCTGGAAGCGCAACGCCCAAATGCTTTCGTAATCGTAGATGAACGCTACATCGGCTTTGATCGTCGTGCCGGCCAATTGATCCGCGAGTGCATGGTATTCGTGGGCCGTCTGCGCGGCTTCACGATAGCGTCGCAATGGCCGGCCGTCGTGTCCCAGCAGACCGTGCCAGTATTGCTCGCGTCCCGCCGTGCAGGTGCGCCAGCGGAACCAGATTTGCCCGTCGGCGCCGTGCGCGAGTTGCTGGTAGCTGACTTTGCGAATCTCGCCGGGCCAGGGATTGCGCCCGAAACTCCCCCACCCGCCCGGACCGGCGGTTTGTTCCATGATCCAGAAATTCTGCTTCTTCAATCCGCGCATCACGTCGGCGGCAAAGGAGGAATCGTAGGGAACAGTGGGCGCCGCCCATACCGGATAATTGTCCCATGAAACGTGATCCAGATCTTCTGCCAGGTCATAGTAGTTCAGGTCGCTGAACAATCCCATAAAGTTATGGGTGACGAAGTGGTTATTGCACGATCGGCGTAAAATACGCACCTGATCGCCCTGGAAGCGCACGTTGAGCCAGGAGTTGAAGCGCTGGAAGTCGAGCAGCGCGCCTGGATTGTCCGAACCGGGATCATCAGGCAGCGGGATTTCCCCCCAGGTGCCATACCGGTGCCCCCAGAAGTGCGTGCCCCACGCCCGATTGAGTTCATCGAGATCGCCATATTTCGCTCGCAGCCAATCCTGGAAACTCGCGCGGCAAGTATGGCAATAGCACAGCGGATGACCGAATTCGTTGTCAGTCTGCCACCCGATCACGTTCGGCGCATCGGCGTAATGCTGCGCCATCGCCGCGGTAATGCGTTCGGACAGCAAGCGATAGGAAGCAACGGAAAAACAGTTGTTCTTGCGCACGCCCCAGGCGATCGGTTGGCCGTTAGTCTGCGTCGCGAGCGTTTCCGGGTACTTGCGCGCCACCCACGCCGGCATCACCGCGGTGGGCGTACAAAGAATGGCGGAGATGCCGTGCTGTCCGAGAATACCCAGTGCTTCATCCAGCCAGTCGAAGGTGAAAGACCCCTCCTCCGGCTCCATGAAGACCCAGGCGAACTCCGCCAGCCGTACCACGTTAAAACCCGCTTCCTGCATCAATCGCGCATCCGTCTCCCACCGCTCCCGCGGCCAATGCTCGGGATAATAATCGACTCCGACGTACATGGATGGTCCTTTCAAAAAAGAGCTTGTCGGCCTATTGTAGTCTCAGCGATAAAATCAGACAACCGCCTGAACGCAGAGCCCGACCAGCAGAAAAAGTGATATGATAGGAGATACAGGATACAGAAGGATGCAGGATACAGGATGCAGGATAGAAGGATACAGGATGCAGGATACGGGATGCAGTCGATGCATGGATATCCAGCGCCTTGTATCCTGAATCCTGTATCCTGAACCGTGCATCCTGAATCTGATCTCGCCTATCCAAATCCGGTATCTTATCCGCCCGCACATGGGGGTACTCGCATGTCCGATCATCCCGGTCACGAATTCATGGTGGCAACGCACTATGCGCAACTGCGCGCCTCCGAGCAACGGCGCGGGGTGCCGCAACCGCCGCTGGAGTGGCCGTATGACGCGGCGCAACCGCGGATCTGCCTGCCCAGCCCCTACGACGTGCCGCTGCAGCCTTGCGATCTGCGCACTCTCATCGAGGAACGCAGCAGCATACGCGAATATGCTCCCACCCCGCTTGCGCTCGATGAACTGGCCTACCTGCTCTGGTGCACCCAGGGAGTGCGGCAGCGCGTCGGCGATAAACTCACCCTGCGCACGGTGCCGTCCGCCGGCGCACGACACGCGTTCGAGACCTACCTGGTGATCAACCAGGTCGAAGGTATCGCGTCCGGCCTGTATCGCTACCTGGCGATGGAACATGCGCTCTACGGCCTGCCGGTGAGTGGCGACATCACCGCCGACGTTACCGCCGCCTGCCTGGGTCAGGAGATGATCGGCAAATGCGCCGTCACCTTCATCTGGGTCGCGGTGGCAGCTCGCATGACCTGGCGCTATGGCGAACGCGGCTATCGCTACCTCCACCTGGATGCCGGCCACGTCTGCCAGAATCTCTACCTCGCCGCCCAACCCCTCGACTGCGGCGTCTGCGCCATCGCCGCCTTCGACGACGACCTGCTCAACAACACCCTGCAGCTAAACGGTAAAGAACTCTTCGCGATTTATCTGGCCACCGTGGGGAAGAAACGAATGACGAAGGGGTGATGGATCCTCTTACTTGCACTTGCACTTGCACTTACACTTACACTTAAATCAGACGATTTAGTGTAAGTGCAAGTGCAAGATATTTCACCCGGAAGAAAAGCTGGCGAGGATGGATTTCGCATTACCCGAACCACCAGGCGAGGATGGATTTCGCATTACCCGAACCACCAGGCGATGTTTTCGTTACGAGGGTATGTCTACCGATCAATTTCAATTGAACTGATTCCCAGGTTTCACCACACTCCCCCTGCTCACTCTTAATCAGCGCAATCTGCGTAATCTGCGGTTCCCGTCCACCCCACCCTACCCTTTCTCTATCCGTTCCCGCACCTTCACCCAGGCTTTCTTCTCCAGGAAGCTGCCGTCGACGTTGGCTTCCATGGTTTGGAAGAGCGAAAATGGCACGGTGAAGGTGATGATGTCGGCGGGGACGAATGGGCGGGCGCTGACGTCGAGCAGGCCGACCACGGCGCGCGGGTGCTCGCTGGCGGCTTCGCGGTAGGGAATGACGCCAATGCTATGGCAGCCGGCGCCGAAGGGGATGATGGCGGCGTCCTGCCGGCTCTGATGATAGTTCACCAGCACGAGCAGCGCAGTCAGTTGATCGGGATTGGCAAAGAACACCACTTCCTGCACGGATTCGCGCGCGGGATCGACAGCGGAGAGCGGTTTGAAGACGACGTAGGTGAAGGGAATATCGGTGACCGGCAATTCGTCGACAAACGCTTTCGCCAGTGCAGGTGTTTTGCGATAGCCTTCGCCTTCGGGATAGCCGTCGCCCTGGCCGGTCGAGAGAAAAAACTCGATGCCGCGTTCCTCATCAAAACCGCCGAAGCCCAATCCGACCATGCCACCGGCGCAACCGCAGGTTTTACGGCTGAACACCGCCGTTTTGCCCTTCGCCGCCGCGGTGAGCATCGCCACCACGCAACCCCAACGTCCTTCGATATATTCGTGCGCGCCTTCCGGCTTTTCATCAGTGAAGAGAATAGCGACCGGTGCATAGGCGAGTCGCAATTCTTCCGCAATTCGACTTACCAGCATAATGATTTTCCTCCCGGCAGTATCTTTCCCGGTTGGGGAGTGGTTAATCATATGCTATTTTTTCACCGCAGAGGACGCAGAGGACGCAGAGAGATATTTATCTGCGTTAACCTCTGCGTCCTCCGTGTCCGCTGCGGTGAAATAAATTATCGCACTAACAACCAATCTGCCGTGGCGTCTTTAGGAGCGGGTTTGTCGAATTGGATGGTAAAACCGGTGGCGGTTTTTTTTGTGACGGCGTGGTTGGTCAGCCAGCTTAGTTCGATCATGAGCGCGTAGTCGCCGTCGATTTCCGCTAGCGGGAAGGTGATATCGAGTTTGGTGGCGCCGGCGTTGACCGGCAGGTTTTTCCCGCGCAGATTGCGCGCCGGCGCGCCGTCCGCCGAAAGGCCTTTGGCGACCACACTGCCGGCGAAGCGGGCATCACCGCCGGTGTAGGACAACTCGCCGGTGTCGCGGGAGACGGTTAAGGCGGCTTCGGCGGTTGGCTTGCCGAGTACGCGTGAGCCATAAAGCCATTTGATCGCCTGCTCGTGATATGGTTGCTGGAAGAGGATGGCGGCGTGGGTGAAGTCAGCGTTAAGGTTCAGTCCAACGCCTGCCGCGGCTTCGACCATGATGCTGTTTTCCCAGGCCGGCAACTGGCGATAAGTCTCATGGATCTGGTCGCTGTTGGCCGGGCCGCCGCGCACGGCCATCGCCGCGTAGCGCGGGTCGGCGCCGAAGTTGGCCAGATCGAGCATCGGCGAAGGAAAGACGCCCGGCACGTTGTCCCACGTCCACATGCGGAAGGGATTCGGCTTGAACGGGTCAGGGCCGATGGCCTGCTCGATTTTGTCCCCTTTCTCGAAATCAAAGGGGGTATGGGCATCCGCATAGGGTGCCAGACCGATGATGCGTTCTCCGGCATAGCCTTCGGTTGGCACGGCTTTGGCGACATCGTTGACATAGGCGCCGGGGACGATGGCATAGCTGAGCGGTCGGAGATGCCCGTCCCAGGAGTTGTTTTCCAACCGGTAGAGCAACGGGCTCCCGGCGGCTTTCGCTCCCCACCAGAAGCGTTGGATCACCAGGTCTTTGGTGCCGTCGGCATTCACCACCACATCGAGAATCTCGTACCAGCGAATTTTCGCCGCGCTCGGTTCTAACTCGGTCTTTTCGGTGATGCCGAACAACCGTCCGATCAGGCTGCGATCCCACGGGCAATCGCGGTCGCCGCGAATCAAGCCGCCCATATGCAGGCCGGTCACCCCGGTCTGCGGGTCTTTCGTAATGGTGGTTGGGTAGGTTTTTCCCTGGAAAGGATATTTGCCGGTGTCGACCAGGTCCCAGTAGGATTCCGCCGGCACGATCATCACTTTGCCCTTGGTCACCCACTTCTTCTCGTTCATATTCACCAATTGGCGGGATTGACCGAGGGTTTCGACGTTGGCCGCAGTGGGCGCGAATTTCAACTGCCCGGTGTTCCAATCCATCGCGTCCACCGTGCCGGTAAACGCGTTGGCGATGCTTTTCGAGTAGCCGGCAAAGATATTGCCGTTTTCATCGCCGGCGGCGGAGTGAATATTGCTCATGTATTCGAACCAGCCGAAATACATGTAGGTATCACCCAACGCGTATTTATGGCGTTTGAGCATCACGTCGTAGGTCTGCTCGTCGGCATTGGTATCCTGCCCCAGGTAGAGCAATCCTTCGTTGTTTTTATTGTGCAGCACTGCGCCGGCCACGTGATCGATGCTGGTGTCGGCGGTGAAATACCAGAGCTTTTTCTCGGCGTCATAGCCGAGGGTTTTCACACAGCCGCGCGTTATCCCGCCGCCGTAGCCAGGCCCGCCATGCAAATTGATGAACATGCCGGGCTTGATGCCGCGAATGGTTTTCACGTAGAAACGCGCATCTTTGCCTGCTTTTACCGGTAAAACCAGCCAGTCGAGATAACTGTTCGACCCCTGGATAATCTTATTGTTCAGCGTCAGCGCGAAATCGGTGCTCCAATGCGGCAAACTCTCGCCCGGCGGCATGCGCAAGGTGCGATCGAGCTGCAAACCGCCGACCGGCGGCACTTTCAGCACGAGTTTATCCGCTTTCACTTCGACAATCGACACCCCCGGCCCGCTGTGCTGCCAGTTTTTCGTTTCCCCCGGGGCCGGCGGCGTGCGCGGGGAGATTTGCGACGTATTGTCGATCGCCAGTTGTTTCGCCACTTCCGCCGAAATAATCAACAGGCCACCGGTTTGACTGAGTTTGGCAATCGCCGCCTCATACGCCGTTTTCACCAGCGCCGGCGAGGTTAACGGGCCGAAGTCAGCCAGGTTGTAGACTCCATTCGCGGGTGCCACCGGCGCCTCCGCGACGACCCGTGCCGTTGAACAAATCGCCAGTAAGATGGCAATGGTGAGCAAAATTCGTGCGTGGAACATGGGATTTCTCCTTCCGGCTGAATACATAAGACTTGCAACTTTCAACTTGCACTTGCACTTACACTTAAATGATTATGGGAAAGTGTAAGTGTAAGTGTAAGTGCAAGGCATGAAAGGTAGCACATCGGTGTCTACCGCCAATAGCCAAAAGCCAAAAGCCAATAGCCAAAAGCCAATAGCCAAAAGCCAACTGCCGCCTTACGGCATATCGCAATACACGTGATCCATCCCATGCGCGCGCAGGTACAGGCCGACCAGATCGAAGAGGATGATCGAGACGATACAGGCGAGAAACATGCCGGTGCTGAACGGCACCAGGCCCTTGCGGATGCTGTGCGCGCCGCCGACGCGCAGCACAATCGAGCGGATTGCCCAGGCGATCAGCGCGGTCAGCCATTGCCCGCGGACAAAGTAGGTGGATGCCAGCACATAGCCGAGGGGGTGAAGCGGGAACCACATGAAGGTTGCGCGCAGAAAGGCCAGCAGACAGGTGATGACCACGCCGATGCCGATCCCTTTGGCGTCGACATTATGCACGAAATCCAGCGGGGCATTTTGCGGGGTGATCAACGCGTGGGTCGTGAAGGCGCGATCGGCGGCCGCTTCCGCGGCGCGATACTGGTTGAAATACCAACCCTGTCCGTATGGCCAGCTAAACTGGAGATTGTCCGCCCCGTGCCCATAGGCCCAGCAGAGCAGCGCGAATCCCCCGATGAGCACACCGCCGAGTAAACCGATCAGCAGGCCGACGCCGATATCGCGCGGGCGGATATGGAAAAACCGTCCCAGTTCCATCATCTCGACCTGCACGGGCGCGATGAAAAGGAAACACGAGACACACATGAAGCCGCTGGCGATGGTCGCCACCAGCATGCCGGTGGCGCCGAAGACGGCGAATCCTCCTACCGCGGAGACGAACATCATCCCGTAGTACGGCATCCAGTACCCGAACGGCATGCCGGCTTCGGCGCGGATTTTACTGGCGGCAAACCCGCACACCAGCAACCAACCGAAGAAGAGCAGGCTCACCCAGGCGCCCATATGCGTCCAAACGCCCCAGGCCAGCATCAGCGCCAGCGAGAGTGCCAGCATTCCCGCGGCGGTGCGATAAGAGACGGTTCCTCCGAATCGTCCAGCTTGATCTTGCCGATCAAGTGTTGCCATATTTGTGCCAGGTGACGGCGGCCGGCGACGACCGCCAGCCCGGCAAAGCCGATGAAGGCGCCGATGGATTGCTGCCATTCCCACGGATAGCCGGGAAAGCGCGAAAAATTGAACGTCTTGCCGAATAGATGGTAGAACTGGAATAAGAAGAAGGTCACCCAGATCGAAAGAAGGATGTCCGTTTCGACCAGCAACCCGATGGCCAGCGTGCAGAAGATGATACTCAACGACGCATTCTGGAAATAGAGGATCAGCAGCGGATTGGTGAAATACGACGCCAACGCCGGCGAATGGTAGGCATCGCCCAGCACCGGCGCGGGCACGTCGGGATAGTAAAAATGGATTCCCTTGAGGATCAACAACGGCAAGGTAAGGCCGAAGGCGATCCACATGACTTTATTAGAAACAATGCTCCGCACCGTCCCGCTGAGTTCATCGACATCGCCGCCGAACAGTTGCCGGGGCAGGATATTCATCGGGAAGGTGAAGCGCTCATTATCGACCCACTGCTTCCGCATCAGCACGTTGAAACCGAGAAAGCCGATGAAGAGGGCGACAATAATCCAGAGCCAGGTAAGAATCGGTTTCACCCACTGCCCCAGCGGAATGAAGCCCTGCAGCAGATACGCCAAGCCCGATAAACTGAACATGTTATCCGGTTTGATGACCAGCGTGTCGCGCTCATTTTCCGCCAGCGCGGGCAGATGTCCCTTGCGCACCATGTGCACGCCGGTATAGGCGCTTTGCAGCGCCTTGATATTGAGTAACTCGACATCCTGTACCGCGAGCGTTCCCTCGCCATTCAGGCCTATCTGCAGGGTGAGTTGCTTATGCAAATCGGTTGGAATGGTCAACGGGCAGACGCCGATGCGCGCAAAACCACCATGGTTGGCAAAAGTTTTCGGCGTTTCGGCGGCATCGAGCACGATGTTATGCCATGGTCCCGCATCCGTCTGCACCTTCACGAAATAAAAGGACGTGCGTTGAAAGCCCTTGGAGCGGATGTCGCAGGAAAAGAGGAACTGTTCTCCCGGCGTCAGTCGCTGCTTCCCCGCCGCATCATAGCGGTCCAGCGTAATCGCAATCGCGGCATGCGCGTTGGGATTCCCGCCGTTGCTCAATACCGGGCTGTCCCACGGCTTGCGATCCTTGCCTTCGATCGGTTCCCAACTCAGCGCGCCACCGCCGATGTGCTGAAACGGTTCGATCGATTGTCGCTTTACCGTGAAACGGCCATTGACGATCAGATTTTCACCGTGCGGCCACAACACGCTGGGCAGGTCTTCGTAGGATTTAAAATCCTGATCGCGCGGCAGGGCGACGAGTAAGCCGAAGACGCGGTGCCACATTCCCTGGGTCATCAAGGGCGCCGCCACCAGCAACGCGGCGTAAATAAAGACCATCTCCGCGCGCGCCAGCCCGAGCGGTTTGCGCAACAGGTACAGCAAGGCGCTGATCGTCAACACGACCAGCACCACCGTCAACGCGCTATTGGGCGGTGAATTTTCCGCGATCGGCCCGCCACCCAGAAAACACTCGTCGTATTCGATCCAGGCGCCCATCAGCAACAGCGCAAAGAAACAGGCGACTACGGAACGCACGGTCAGTCCCCGTTGAGGTTCTCCGCGTGAAGACTTGAGCGCTGGTGTTATTTGAGGAGGAGCGGAAATAGCCAAGATCGTTTCTCCATGCCGTCGTTGACACAATATGCATGCGCATGTACGGTAAGAAATTGTACTCCTGTACAGGATTAACTGTCAATCCAAACACAACAGCGGCAGGAGAATGGAGGGAACAAGGGAAAGAGAGAAAAAGTTATTATCGGTTGGGCTGTTGGCTTTTTTTACCGCAGATTATGCAGATTTAGATACGCTAATCCGCGTAATCTGCGGTTAAACAGCCTACCGCCGTCAACGTGATATGGGAGGCAATGATGGCATTTTCAATCAGTTCGAGCACCTGTACGCTGCGGCTCGATGCGCGTGGACGGATTACCAGCATGCTCGATCGCGCCAGCGGGTACGATTTTCTGGCGGGACAGCAATTTCCGGCTGGCCTCTGGGCGCTGGGGCTGATGCGGCCGGTCAGCTATCACGATCCGCTGCCGGAAGTCATCATTCCCGATCTGCCCTATCCGGGGCACGAGCTCTTCGCCAATCGGCTGGAGTATGAAGCTGATTTGACGATCGACAGCGAAGAAGCGGCCCCGCCGTCCATCAGCGGGGATGCCCGGCGGCTTTTGCTGGTCTGGCAACGGGAGATCCCCGAAGGCGCGGTCACCGTGACGATCGCCATTTCCGTCGAGCAGGAGCAACTGGCATTCCGTTTCATCGTCTCGCTGCCGCCGGGATGGGCGATCAAGCGCGCGACCTTTCCTCGCATTCGCGGCTTTGGCGATCTGGCAACGCCCGAAGAGGACGCGCTGCTCTACCCGGAAAACTGGGGCGTGCTGCGCAAAAATCCGCTCGAAGACCACACGGATTATACCGGCCAATACCCCGGCGCGGTGAACTGGGCACAAATGACCGCCTGGCTGCACGGGACGGCGGGCGTCTACCTGGGCGTGCTCGACGGCGAGACGCACCATACCGGCATCGACGCCCAATATGTCGAAGGCGACGCGCCCGCGCCGTGGAATACGCTGCGCTGGTATATCAACGCGCAGCATCCGTCCTGGGAAGATGACACGACCCCGCTGAGTGAGCGCATTGCCGCCGGGCGCGCGCCGTCCATGCAACTGCGCTGCAATCATTGGCCGGAGATGCTCACCTCCTGGGAATGCCCGTATCCGGTGGTTTTGCAGACCTTCACCGGCGATTGGTACACCGCGGCGACCATTCACCGCGCGTGGGCGCTGCGGCAGGACTGGTGCCGGCGCGGGCGGCTGGCGACGCGCACGGCTGCGTCGCCGGCGCTGGCGGGGCTCGATCTCTGGTTCATCCGCTATGGCTTCCATCCCGGCAGCTTTGAGCCCAAACCGGCAGGGGAATTCCAGCAGGCGATGCACACGCTGCAGGAC
>Ga0118677_10000804_pt1 | contig 68234 bp, 60 predicted proteins | sample AliMusrvi5mmetaG_FD_86154 | JGI IMG/M metagenome (GOLD analysis project Ga0118677, IMG submission 86154) | reverse complement strand
AATCGAGCGAGCGTCAGCAATGGAGAAAGTTGAGAACCGCAATGCGATTGCGGGCATTCAAGCAGCTTACATAAATGTAAATATTCGCAGGTCCTGGGGTTAAAATTTTCAGAAATCTGTTTGCTCAGTCTAAAACCCGCAGTTCACAGAATAACGAGCAGGCATCGCAAGGAAACACCATGGTCGAACTCACTTACTGGCTTGTCTTTTTTTCGGCAGCACTCGCTCTGAATCTCTCACCTGGACCAGACCTCATTTACGTACTTTCGCGCTCCATTGCACATGGGCGACGGGTGGGTCTAGCCTCAGCGGCAGGGGTCTGGACCGGAGCGTTTGTGCACGTCCTGGCTGCATCCATAGGCCTTTCGGCAATTCTTACTACATCCGCAGCTGCCTTCTCCGTAGTGAAATATGTCGGGGCGGTTTATCTTTTTTATCTGGGTGTCAAATCGCTGCGTACGGCAGGTGCAACATTCAGCGCGGTCAGAGACACTGAAACGGACGTATCGCTTTGGAGGGCCTTTCGCCAAGGCGTGTTAATTGACGTTCTGAATCCAAAAGTTGCAGTGTTCTTCATGGCGTTTTTGCCGCAGTTTGTGAGGCCGGGTCACGGTAGCGAGTTGATTCAGCTTGTCATGCTCGGTACACTCGTAATCTGCGTCGCAATCGTCGTCGAAACCTGTTTAGTTCTAGCCGCTTCCAAGGCAAACAACTTCTTTCGAGCCAATCCGACTGCGTCAGTCTGGCTAGACCGTGTTCTCGGTAGCGTCCTTATAGGTCTGGGCATTCGTTTGGCACTATCAGAGCAGCGTCGGTAATTTCTACACCTCCGACAAGCGGAACAGCGGCGGCGGCGCAATAAGCCCATTCCATTGGCATGAACTCAAAATTGAAGCGGCAGCTTTAGAGCGATTCTTGGGTCAGCTATCAGCCTTTCAGAGTCCTAGCGTTTAGTACTGGCACGGACTGCCATATCTATGTTGCCGGATTGCCCTGGCGGCACTAGGTAGGCAGGCTGCCTGCGCAGCTGCAGTCAACGCAGCCTCTGCGCCAAGGCCAGGCTGGCATCTTGCAGAGCTTGCACCAGCGCCTCGCGCAGCGGATGCGGCGCCGCAATGTCCGGCAACAGCAGGCTGATTTTGAACGGGATGGCCACCGACAGGGGCCGCACCTCCAAGCCGTTGTTGGCACACTCCAGGGCGGTCAGCGGGTTGACAATCGCTACGCCCAGTCCCTGGCGCACCATGGCGCAAATAGCCACGGCACTGTCGGTTTCCAGGCACTGGATGCGCTGCACCGCGTGATCGGCAAACAGCCGGTCTATGGCCTGGCGGTAGGGGTCAGTGAGCGCCAGGCTGATGAAGTGCTCGGCCTCAAAGTCCTGCGGCTGCAGCAGTTTCTTGCGGCACAGGCTGTGGCTGGCAGGCAGCACAGCTACTTCATTGGCCTGTAGCAGCGCCTGCCAGGCCACGCCAGATGGCGGTGCCATGGCTTCGCTGAGGCCCAGATCAAAGCGCTGTTCGGTGAGTGCCTGTTCCAGCCAGGGCGACTCTAGCGGATGGACGCTGACCAGGGCTTGTGGCGTGCTCCGGGCCAGGGCCAGCAGCGCATGCGGCACCAGGGCATGGGCCAAAGCCGGCAGGCAGGCCAGACGCAGGCGCGCACTGGACAGCGTTCGTAGTTCCCGCGCACGCTGGGCAATCTGCTCCAGTCCGATAAAGGAGCGTTCCACCTCCTGCAGCAACGCCAGCGCCCGATCCGTGGGGCGCAGGCGTCCGCGCACCCGGTCAAACAAGGCAAAGCCCAGGACCTGCTCCAAGCGCGCCAACTCGCGGCTGAGCGTGGGCTGGCTGGAGTTCACCGCCTCTGCGGCCCGGCTCAGGTTGCCGTGCAGCATGACGCTGCGAAACAGGGCGAGCTGGCGGTGGCTGAGATTGGGCGTGCTGTCTTGCTGCAGCGGTGGTTTAAGGGGGAGGGACATTGACAAACTATATCCAATGTGAATGTATGCGGCATAAAGAAGGCATTGATGTAATGGCTTCACTTGGGCATGATCAGGCCATGAACCCATTCCCTCCTTCCCTTCTGGCCGATCTGGCCCACCAGCACGGCACGCCCTTGTGGGTCTATGACGCCGCCACCATCCGGGCCCGCGTTGCTGCCTTGCAGCAGTTTGACACCGTGCGCTTTGCGCAAAAGGCCAACTCCAACACGCATTTGCTGCGCCTCTTGCACGCCCAGGGTGTGGCAGTGGATGCGGTGTCGCTGGGCGAGATTGAGCGCGCACTGGCCGCAGGCTTCCAGCCCGGCCTGATGAAGGGCCAGGCAGAAATCGTCTTCACCGCCGACCTGTTGGATCAGGCCACCTTGGCACGCGTGGCCGAACTGGGCATTCCGGTGAACTGCGGCTCCATCGACATGCTGGGCCAACTGGCGGCGGTGAGTCCGGGTCACCCAGTCTGGTTGCGCATCAATCCGGGCTTTGGGCACGGCCACAGCAACAAGACCAATACCGGTGGCGAGCACAGCAAGCACGGCATCTGGCATGGCGATCTGGTGCAAGCCTGCACGCAGATCAAGGCTCTGGGCCTGTCGCTGCAAGGCCTGCACATGCATATCGGTTCGGGCGTCGATTACAGCCATTTGCAGGAGGTCTGCGGCGCCATGGTGGAGCTGGTGAAGACGGTGCAGGCGCAAGGGCTGGACTTGCACGCCATCTCGGCCGGTGGCGGCCTGTCCATTCCCTACCAGGCGGGTGAGCCGGTGATCGACACCGCGCATTACTTTGAATTGTGGGATGCGGCGCGCAAGACCGTTGCCGGTCTGCTGGGCCACGAGGTGAAGCTGGAGATCGAGCCGGGCCGCTACCTGGTGGCCGAGTCTGGCGTGCTGGTGAGCGAGGTGCGCGCCAGCAAGCACCAGGGCAGTCAGCATTTTGTACTGGTGGATGCGGGTTTCAGCGACCTGATGCGCCCGGCCATGTATGGCAGCCACCACGGCATGGAAATCATTCACGCCGATGGCACGCTTCCCATGACCGCGCGCCATAGCACGGTGGTGGCCGGCCCGCTGTGCGAGTCGGGCGATGTCTTCACCCAGGGCGAGGGGGGCGTGGTGCTGCAGCGCGAACTGGCAACTGCCCAGGTCGGCGACCTGTTGGTGGTGCATGACACCGGTGCCTATGGCGCCTCCATGTCCAGCAACTACAACACCCGTCCGCTGATTGCGGAGGTGCTGGTGGAAAATGGCCAGGCCCGCCTCATTCGCCGCAGACAGACCGTGGCGGAATTGCTGGCGCTGGAAGCGGTGTAGCCCAGCGCCGGGCTGGCTCAAGCTGGGGGCAGTTTTAGCCCTGCGCCACTGGCCTACTCGGATCGCTGCACCACTCGCTCCAGCTGCCGGCAAACAGGGCGGTGCGGCCAAGGCCGGCAATTTCCATGGCCAGGATGTTGGGCACGGCACTGACGCCGCTGCCGCAGTGGTGTACCACCGTGGCCGGAGCGCGCTGGCCCAGCAGGGCACTGAATTCGGCACGCAGGGTGGCGGCATCCTTGAACTTGCCGTCTGCTCCCAGGTTCTGGTTGAATGGGCGGTTCAGTGCGCCAGGAATATGACCGGCCACGGGGTCTATGGGTTCGACCTCCCCAAGGAAGCGCGGTGCGCCGCGTGCATCCACAATCTGCTGATCCTGCTGGCCCAGTCGGGACGCAACCGTATCCACATCCACCAGTTGCACGAGGGCTTCACCCACCTGAAAGCTCGACTCAGGTCTAGCCGCTTCGTCGCCGCTGCTGACTGCGCCGCCGCCCGCCTGCCAGGCCTGAAAACCGCCATCCAGCACGGCCACGCTTTCATGGCCCAGCCATTTCAGCATCCACCACAGGCGGCCGCAGTAGTTGGCACCCTGGCGGTCGTAGGCCACCGCCTGCATGGCATTGTCGAACCCCACGCTGCTCAGCCAGCCGGCAAAGACCTCACGATTGGGAAGCGGATGGCGTCCGCCGGACGCGGCGCCGGTGATGCTGCGATCGCCCTTGGAACTCAGCGCATGGTCCAGATGTGCGTAGACGGCACCAGGAATATGTGCCTCTCGGTATTGTGCCGGGCCGGTCGCGGGCTGCATCAGGTCGCAGCTGCAGTCGAACACCATGGTCGGGACTTTGTTCTCTAGCAGAGTCCGCAGTTGGGCGGCGGAAATCAGGGTGCTAAATGAAGTGCTGGGTGTCATCACGAAGGCTCCGGTAAAAGGTGCAAGGCGTTAAGGTCAGCGGCCAGGTTTCAGTGCTCTTCGGCCGGCGTATTGGGCATGGCGCGGGCACGCAGTGCCGTGGCCAACACGCCGCTGGCGACGATGACGGCAATGCCCAGCCAGCCCATGGGTTCGATCCGGTCGCCAAACAGCGTGAGGCTGAAAATGGAGGCGAACACAATGCCCGCGTACTGCATGCTGGCCACCACCAGCGTGGAGCCCCGGCTATAGGCGCGCGTCATGCACCATTGGCCCAGCGAGGCCAGCACACCTATGGGTACCACCCAGGCCGCATCCTGCCAACGCACGTCGGCCCAGGGGGTAAACCGAGTAAACAACATGCCCACGGCGCCCACCACGCAAGTGCCTATCGAAAAATAGAACACGGTGCGTTCCTCGGGCTCGCCCAGTTTGCCCAGTGCCGACACCTGCATAAAGGCCAGTGCCGCGCCCATGCCCGAGAGTAGCCCGACCACGCCGGCAAAGAGCTGGTCGTGGTCAATGGTCGGATGCAGGGTCATGATCACACCGGAAAATCCCATCAGCACCGTAATCAGCAGCGGTCCCTGGCGTTCAGAGGGTCCGTAGAGCAGTGCGCCGCCCACGATGAATGCGGCAATCCAGACCCCGCTCATATAGTTCAAGGTCATGGCCGTGGCCAGCGGCAAGTGACCAATGGCATAAAACCAGGAGCCCATGGAGATCACTCCCACGGCGCTGCGGGTGACATGCATCATGGGCACGGAAGTGCGCAGGCTGGTGCCGCGTGCCCGCAGGGCGATGGCCATAAACACGACGCTGACCAAGCCCCGGTAAAGCACCAGTTCGACCGTGCTAAAGCTCTGGGACGCGAACTTGATTCCCATCGCCATGGTCGCGAAGAAGAACGACGCCGCCACCATCCACAGCGATTGCATCAGGCGGCGCTTTCCATGCGCTGGCGGTACCAGCCGTGGAAGTGCGCCATGCCGTCTTCCATCGGGCTCTGGTAGGGCCCGATTTCGTTGTCGCCACGCGCTAAAAGTGCGGCACGGCCGGCGTCCATGCGCTCGCCGATCTCGTCGTCTTCTATGCAGGTTTCCATGTAGGCGGCCTGCTGGGCTTCGACAAACTCGCGCTCGAAGGCGGCGATTTCTTCCGGGTAGTAAAACTCCACCATGTTCATGGTCTTGTTCACGCCTATGGGATGCAGGGTGGAGACCGTCAGCACATGCGGATACCACTCGACCATGATGTGCGGGTAGTAGGTCAGCCAGATGGCGCCGAACTTGGGCTGCTGGTTGTTGCGGTAAGCCAGCAAGGCCTTTTGCCAGCGCTCGTAAACCTTGCTGCCAGACTTGGCAAGCTTGTTGGCCACGCCCACGGTTTGCACCGAGTAGTTGTCCTTGAACTCCCAGCGCAGGTCGTCGCAACTGACAAACTGGCCCAGTCCCGGATGGAAGGGGCCGACGTGGTAGTCCTCCAGATAGACCTCGATAAAGGTCTTCCAGTTGTAATTGCACTCGTGCAGCTCCACATGGTCGAGCACATAGCCGTCAAAGTTCAGGTCGCCTCGCGGCCCCATATCGGCCAGTTGCGCGGCCACATCGACAGCGTTTTTCTCAAACAGCAGGCCGTTCCATTCCTGCAGCGGATAGTTGTTCAGGTTCAGGCAGGGGTCGTGGTCAAAGTGGGGTGCGCCCAGCAGGGCGCCGACCGGGTTGCTTTCGCTGCTGGCACCGCTATAGGTCCAACGGTGCAAGGGGCAGACGATGTTGCCGCTGCCTGCGCCCTGAGTGAGTGAGCCGCGGCCCTTGAGCATCACGGCCTGGCGATGTCGGCAGACATTGGAGACCAGCTCAATGCCGCCGGCATTGCGTACCAGGGCGCGGCCCTCGCCCTCCTGGGGCAGGGCGTAATAGTCGCCGATCTCGGGCACGCTCAAGGCGTGGCCTACATAGCGCGGCCCATCCTTGAAGATGTGCTGCATTTCCCGCGCATAGAGCGTGGAATCAAAGTAGCTTGAAACAGGTAATTGCGAGGGGCTGTTGGCCGCCTCACTGAATGCCCGCATACTTTCGGCGGGCTGGTCGGGATGCGCTGGGATTGGTGTTTTGTACAAGGTTTGCACAACTCGGTCCTTCTATGGAAGCAAAAAACCCCTGGTGAAAGGGGCTTGAAGGGCAGTTACCTCGAGAGCTGCCGGGAGGACGATTGTAAACGCTGAATGTGGTGTTGCCGCTAGACTTGCGTAAATCGATGCGTAACAGCGGTCACAGCGCAAGAAATAGGGCGGCGCAACTAAAGCGACGGCCTGAACAATTAAAATCGGCACAAAAGTAAGAAGTGATGAATAATTGCTGCACTGCAACAATTTTTTTAAAGGTCCACCATGTTCAAAAACACTCCCTTCGAAGCCATCGCCAAAACCATGTCGGAATCGGCTCCTAAAATGAACCCTGCCGCTCTGCAAGAAGCCATCAAGCCGGTGCAAGACAACCTGAAGGCCTGGGCCGATCTGGCTCAAGTGCAGGCCAAGGAAGCCCAAGCCGTGATCGCTGAAACCGTGGAGTCCATCAAGGGCGCCAAGGACCCACAAGCCGCGTTTGAACTGATGAAGGCGTCTGCCGAAGCGGGCATGGCCATTTTCGCAAAGAACCTCAAGGCTGCCACCAGCCTGAGCGTGGACCAGTTCCACAGCAGCGTGGATGCAATCGAAAAGGCCCTTCCCGCTCCTGAGGCATTTGCTTCGGTTGCCAAGAACCTCAAGGCCGCTGCATCTACTGCTGAATCCACCCTGGATACGGCTCTGGAAAAAGGCGCTGCTGCCGTCGCTTCCGTGTCGGGCGCTACCAAGGCCAAGAAGCCTCGCTAAATTGCGAACCCTGCTGTGAACGCTTGCTTCGTCGCCTAGCTGCGGGGCTTGTTACACGGTGATCAGGTGCAAAAACCTGGCTTGCTTTGGTGTGGGCCGGGTTTTTGCCTTGTGGGTCATACCAGCCAGGGGACAAAGCGCTTGCTGTGACGCATATAGGCCAGGTAGCCGACATATTGTTCGCACATCCACTGTTCTTCAAGCAGCGCCTTGACTCCTAGCACCGCTGCCAGGCCCATCCAGGTCAATGCGCCGGCCAGTGGCGTACTGATGCTGGCCAGGGCAGCACTGCCGAGCAAGACGGCGCTGTACATGGGGTGACGAATCCAGCGGTATGGGCCGCTTGTCACCAACACCGCATGCTGCTTGGGCACGGGCTGGATATTGAAATTGCCCAGCCGGTTGTGCATCAAAATCCAGAGAAACAGGGCAACACAAGCGGCTGCCAGCAGCCAGGCCAGAATGGGAATTTCAGAAAGTGCAATGGCGGGTACGGCCAATGCTGTCTGCAGTGAGAGGCAGGCAAACTGCAACGCGACCAGGGAAAAACTCAGAGCGCGTCTGTGGACGGCAGCAATCGGTGTCATGTCACAAAAACCCTGAATTCTATGAGGACAGAGGGAAATTGTAGCGGACGGGTCGCATTTAGCGTGCAGACTGCGGGGCGCACCGGCGCCATACGCCTAAAATCATGCCAGCGCATTTGACGCTACAGGAATTCCGAAGAAACATGCCCAAGGCCAGTGCCACACCCCAATCCGCGTCCGTGCCGTCTCAGCCCCAGGCAGACGCGGCAATGCCCGCCAGCTATGAGGACGCGATGCAGGAGCTTGAAGCCCTGGTGCGCAGGCTGGAATCCGGCGAAATGCCGCTGGACCAGTTGCTCAGCGCTTACCAACGCGGCGCGCTCTTGCTGCAGTCCTGCCGCGACAAGCTGCAAGCGGTGGAAGACCAGATCAAACTGCTGGACGAAGGTTCCATCAAAACCTGGAAGTCGCCATGATGCAGTCGCAGGCTAGCGGCGCGTCAAATGCATTTGTGTTGGAAGCCTGGTCGGTTTCGCGTCTGGACCAGGTGGAGCGTGCGCTGCAGCACTGGGTGGCCGCCGACGCATCCCCACAGAGCGCCGGACATGCCGCTCCGGCCGCACTGGTGGAGGCCATGCGCTATGCCGTGTTGGACGGCGGAAAGCGACTTCGGCCATTGCTGGTATTGGCAGCGCATGAGGCGGTTCAGGTCGAACCCGGTGTCGGCTGCGAGGCCGCCTTACGCGCCGCCTGCGCCGTGGAACTGATCCATGCCTATTCCCTGGTGCACGATGACATGCCCTGCATGGACAACGATGTGCTGCGCCGGGGCAAGCCCACGGTGCATGTGCGTTTTGGCGAGGCCACGGCCTTGTTGGCGGGCGACGCGCTGCAGGCCCTGGCGTTTGAATTGTTGACGCCGCAGGATGACAGCGTGGCCGGCTTGATCCAGGCGCGCCTGTGTGGACTGTTGGCGCGTGCCGCTGGCAGTGCCGGCATGGCCGGTGGCCAGGCGATTGATCTGGCCAGCGTCGGTCACGCACTGAGCGAATCCCAACTGCGCGAAATGCACCAGCTCAAAACCGGTGCCCTGCTGCAAGGCAGTGTGGTGATGGGCGCCCAATGCGGCGATCCAGACGCACAGGCGTTGACCGCCTTGCTGGACTATGGCTCGGCAGTTGGCCTGGCCTTTCAAGTGGTGGATGACATTCTCGACGTCACCGCAGACTCCTCCACCCTCGGGAAAACCGCCGGCAAGGATGCCGACAATAACAAACCCACCTATGTTTCCCTGATGGGACTGGAGCGCAGCAAGGCCTATGCGCAAGCGCTTCTGATCCAGTCGCAGCAGGCCTTGCAGCGCAGTGGTCTGGCAAATACCCAGGCCCTGGCAGCGCTTGCTGACATGGTGGTCAACCGCGCGCACTAAAGCAGCGCAAAAAGAACAGATTCGCACATGCCGACCCGACCGTACCCTTTGCTGGAAACCATTCACTCCCCGGACGAGCTGCGCAAGCTGGCGCGCCCCCAACTGCACACGCTGGCAGATGAATTGCGGCAGTTTCTGCTGCACAGTGTGGCCACGACCGGCGGACATCTGAGCTCCAACCTGGGCACGGTGGAGCTGACGGTGGCGCTGCACTATGTGTTCAATACCCCCAATGACCGCCTGGTGTGGGATGTGGGTCACCAGACCTACCCGCACAAAATCCTGACCGGCAGGCGTTCGCGCATGCCCAGCCTGCGCCAGTTGGGCGGCCTGAGCGGCTTTCCACAGCGCTCCGAGAGTGCGTTCGACAGCTTTGGCACGGCCCACTCCAGCACCTCGATTTCGGCGGCGCTGGGCATGGCCATTGCCTCCAAGATCAAGGGTGAAGAGCGCCGCGCCATTGCCATCATTGGCGATGGCGCCCTGACCGCCGGTATGGCGTTTGAGGCGCTCAACAACGCCGGCGTGGCCGACTGCGATCTGCTGGTGATTCTGAACGACAACGACATGAGCATCAGCCCTCCCGTGGGCGCCTTGAACCGCTACCTGGCGCAGTTGCTCAGCGGCCAGTTTTATGCCGCTGCCAAGAATGTGGGCAAGACCGTGCTGAAGGGCGCACCGCCCTTGTTTGAACTGGCCAAGCGCATCGAGGAACATGCCAAGGGCATGGTGGTGCCCGCTACGTTGTTTGAAAAATTCGGCTTCAACTACATTGGCCCGATCGACGGCCACGATCTGGACTCGCTGATTCCCACGCTGGAAAATATCAAGCACCTGAAGGGGCCTCAGTTCCTCCATGTGGTGACCAAAAAAGGCCAGGGCTACCAGTTGGCCGAGGCCGATCCGGTGGCCTACCATGGCCCCGGAAAATTTGACCCCGCGGTCGGTTTGCAAAAGGCCAAGACCGCCTCTGCCACCACTTTTACCCAGGTGTTTGGTCAGTGGCTCTGCGATATGGCCGCCGCCGATGAGCGTCTGGTGGGCATCACACCGGCGATGCGCGAGGGCTCGGGCATGGTGGAGTTTGAACGCCGCTTCCCGCTGCGCTACTTTGACGTCGGCATTGCCGAACAGCATGCGGTGACCTTTGCCGCCGGACTGGCTGCCGAAGGACTCAAACCGGTAGTGGCGATTTATTCCACCTTTTTGCAACGGGCCTATGACCAGTTGATCCACGACGTGGCGATCCAGAATCTGCCGGTGGTGTTTGCGCTGGACCGCGCTGGTCTGGTCGGTGCCGATGGCGCCACCCACGCCGGCGCCTATGACATCGCGTTTTTGCGCTGCATTCCCAATATGAGCCTGGCCTGCCCCTCCGACGAAATGGAGTGCCGCCAATTGCTCAGCACGGCCTTTGCTCAAAACCATCCGGTGGCCGTGCGCTACCCGCGCGGCGCCGGTTGCGGTGCGTCCGTCAGTACCTCGCTGGAAGCTCTGCCCATAGGCAAGGGCGAGATTCGCCGATCGGGTCAGAAGATTGCCATCCTGGCTTTTGGCACCTTGCTGCACCCTGCGCTGCAGGCAGCCCAGGCGCTGGACGCCACGGTGGTCAATATGCGCTGGGTCAAACCGCTGGATGTGGAGCTGTTGCTGGCTGTTGCCGGCAGGCATGAAGCACTGGTGACGGTGGAGGAGGGTGCGCGTATGGGTGGCGCAGGTAGCGCGGTGATGGAAGCACTGCACGCAGCAGGACTGACCTTGCCGGTGCTGCAGCTCGGGCTGGCAGACGAGTTTATCGAGCATGGCGACCCGGCCAAGTTGCTCGCCCTGCAGGGCCTGGATGCCGCCGGGATAGAGGCATCGATTCGCCATCGCTTTGCGGCCCTGCTCTCTGAGAGCCGGGCCATCACCTTCACTGAGTAGACAGGAACAGCGACGCCGACTTCATGCCCGCCACCGTCAACAGCAGCGATCCCAATAGGTGGATGGACGCGGTCATCAGCGCCAGCGCGTAGCGCTGCTGCATCAGCATGCTGACGACCTCGGCAGAAAAACTGGAAAAGGTGGTGAGCGCCCCCAGAAAACCGGTGACCAGCAGCAGGCGCCAGACCGGATCAAGCTGCGGCAGGGCGTGAAAAACCGCCATGCAGATGCCCACCAGATAGCCTCCCAACAGGTTGGCCGCCAGCGTGCCCAGGGGCAGCATGGTGCCGGCCACGGCCAGCGACGTGGGGTTCAGCCACAGACCCAATTGCCAGCGCGCCAACGCACCCAGGCAGGCGCCGATACAAATGGCCAGCACCGGTGCCATCATGGCAGTTTGGCTCCGGTATCCGGCGCGGCTAGGGGCGTAAGGTAGGGCAGCTGGTTGACGGTGAGGCCTGCTTTTGAGAGTTTGGCGGCAGTCGCGGCCTTGATGCCCTTGACACGCTGCATCAGATCGGCCCAGTCCTTGAACAGACCCTGTTCACGCGCCTTGAGAATGCGCGCGGTGCTGGCCGGGCCCAGGCCGCGCACGCTGTCGAGCTCGGCTTCGTTGGCGGTGTTGACTTCCAGTGCCAGCGCCGACAAGGACAAGGCGCAGCAGAGCGCGGCGAATAACTGCTTCAACATGTTGACCTCAGTTCTTGGACATCCATTCCACGTAGCTGGCGACGCCACTCTGCACATCGGCAAATACATGGTCACAACCGGTGGCGCGCAGTGCGCTTAGGTCGGCCTGGGTATAGCTTTGGTACTTGCCGCGCAGGGCGTCGGGAAAGCCAATGTATTCCAGCAGGCCTTGCTCCACCATGGCCTCCGGCGACAGCGCGGCCTCGCCCTTGGCAGCGCGCAAGGAGTTGACCACCGAGCTGGCGATATCGTTAAAGGGCTGGGCGCGCCCCGTGCCCAAGTTGAATATGCCGCATTGCATCGGGTTATCGTAAAACCACAGGTTCACTGCCACCACGTCGTCGATAAATACAAAGTCGCGCATCTGCCCGCCGGGCGCGTAGCCGCCGTATTCGCCAAACAGCTTGACCCGGCCCTCGGCCTTGAACTGGTTGAACTGGTGAAAGGCCACGCTGGCCATGCGGCCCTTGTGCTGCTCGCGCGGACCATAGACATTGAAGTAGCGAAAGCCCACCACCTGCTGCGTACGGCCGGCCTTGGTGCGCTCGAAGTTCGTACCGCATTCGCGGCGCATGCGCTGGTCAAACAGCAGCTTGGAGTAGCCATAGACATTCAGCGGCAGCTCAAATGCAGGCTCTTCGCGGAAGGTGTTCGAGCCGCCATAGGTAGCAGCGCTGGACGCGTACAGCAGGCGTGCACCGCGCTTCTGGCAGGCCTGAAACAGGTTCCATGACAGGGTGTAGTTGTTGCCCATCATGAATTTTCCGTCGGCTTCCATGGTGTCGCTGCAGGCGCCCTCATGGAACACCGCCTCGATTTGGCCAAAGTAGCCACCGGCAAAGGCGCTGTAGAAGTCATCGGCATCCACATAGTCGGCGATCTTCAGATCGGCTAAATTGCGGAACTTGTCGCCTTGGGTCAGGTCGTCCACCGCGATGATGTCGTCCATACCGCGGGCATTCAGCCCCTTGATGATGTTGCTGCCTATAAACCCGGCTGCTCCGGTGACTACAACGCGGGTCATGCAAATAACTCCTCATACGACACGGTGGCCGTTCCAAATTTGCCCACTACGATACCACCGGCCCGATTGGCCAGGGGCATTGCTTCACGCAAGCTCATGCCCGCACCGACCATCACCGCCAGGGTGGCAATCACCGTGTCGCCGGCACCGGTGACATCAAACACCTCGCGCGCCTGGGCGCTGACGTGGAGTTCGCCTGTCGCGTCAAACAGCGTCATGCCTTCCTCGCTGCGGGTCAGCAAGACGGCGTCCAGATGCAGTTGTTCGCGCAAATTGTGCGCCTTGGTTCGCAGGTCGGCCTCGTCGCTCCAGCTGCCAATCACCTGCTGCATTTCGGCGCGGTTGGGCGTGATGACGGTGGCGTTCTGGTAACGCGCATAGTCGCTGCCCTTGGGGTCAATCAGAATCGGCTTGCCAAGGGCGCGGGCGAACGCAATCATGTCGATGACATGGGCCAGGCCGCCCTTGCCATAGTCCGAGAACAGCACGGCATTGTGGTTTGGCAGAATGCTCTCAAAGGTGGCGGTTTGGCCCGCCAAGATCTCGTTCTGCGGCGTGTTTTCAAAGTCCAGTCGAATCAACTGTTGTTGGCGTCCGATGACGCGCAGCTTGACCGTGGTTTTGAGATCGGCATCGCGGCCGAAGTGGGTCTCGATTCCGGTCTTGGCCACCAGCGCCTCCAGGTGGCGGCTGGCTTCGTCGTCGCCCACCACTGTCAACAGGCTGGCATGCGCGCCAAGGCTGACCGCGTTGTAGGCCACGTTGGCGGCGCCACCGGCGCGCTCTTCCTCGCGCGTCACGCGCACCACCGGTACCGGCGCTTCTGGGCTGATGCGGTCCACAGCGCCATACCAGTAGCGGTCCAGCATCACGTCGCCCACGACCAGCAGGCGGGCCATGGCAATTTGTTCTTTTGAAATGTTCATAACTCTTCCACGCGAAGGGCGGGGTAACTGTCCCAGGCCTGGCAGCCTGGACACTGCCAAAAATGGCGTTTGGCCTCAAAACCGCAGGCGGCGCAGCGGTAACGGGTGAGCGGTTTGACGGCATGGTCCAGCGCGCGTTGCACCTGGGGGTGAAACTGCTCATGCTCCAGCTTCTCTCCGGCAATCCACTTGGCTGCTGCCACCAGCGACGGCTCTTTTTCCAGATGCCTTGCGTACCATTGGCGAGCTGTCAGTGCGGCGTCTCCGTTGGCGGCTTCCAGCGAAACAATCGCATCCAGCACGTCGATGGATGGCGTCTGTTCGTAGCATGACTTGAGCAAGGACAGGGTGGGCTCGATCGCATGTGCTGCGATGGCGGCAGCGGCCAGCAGCGGCGCAATCAGCGGTGTGGCCGTGGGCGCCTGGTGCATGGCTTCAGCCAGCGTGGCGCAGGCTGTCTGGTGCATGCCTTGCTGGCGCTGCAGGGCGGCCAGATCCATGCGCGGCCGCGGCGACTGGGGAGCTGTGGCAACGGCCTGCTCCAACAGTCTGCCTGCCGCATCGGACTTTTGCGCCACCAGCAGTGCTGCGGCCTGTTCGCACAAGTAGTGCGCCAGGCGGCCGGCAAAGCTGCCTTGCCCTGCCGCCTCCAACTTGCGGGCCACACCGGCGGCATGTTCCCAGTCGCGCGAGCGTTCGTAATTGGCCAACAGCGCCAGGCGAGCCTGCGCTTCAAAACGCGTGCCTTCGAGCTTGAGCAGGGCGTCCTCCGCTCGGTCCAGCAGACCGGCCTTGAGGTAATCCAGGGCCAGTGCGTGTTGGGCCCGGTGCCGGTCGTCGGCCACCAGGTCACCGCGCGAGAGCAGATGCTGGTGTACGCGCACGGCACGCTCGTATTCGCCACGGCGGCGGAACAGATTGCCCAGCGCAAAGTGCAGCTCCGAGGTGTCCGGGTCGTTTTGCACGGCCTCGATAAAGGCGTCAATTGCCTGATCCTGCTGCTCGTTGAGCAAAAAGTTCAGGCCCTTGAAATAGGCCTTGGGCGCCTGTCGGCTTTCCATGCGCAGTTGGCGCAGGTCCATGCGCGAGGCCAACCAGCCCAACACGAACACAATCGGCAGGGCCAGCAGCAGCAGGCTGAAGTCAAACTCCATGGAGGGTGGCGTCACTGTAGGCGTCGGTGGCCAATGTAGCAGGCTGCGGGTCGCTGGTCTCAGGAGCGATCGGGTGCGAAGCCGGTGCCTTGTGGCGCTGACGCCACCAGCGCGGCACCATGCCCAGAACGCCCACGGTCAGACCGGCCGCAAAGGCGAGCAGCACCACCAGCACCATCGGCGCATTCCATTCGCGACCGAAGAAAAAGCGCACGGTCACATCGCCCTGGTTATTCAGGGCGAAGGCAAACAGGGTAAAAAAAATGGCTGCTTTAAGAATCCACTTAAACAGCCATGCGATTGGTTTCATGCAACTCCTTGGGCTGCGCCGATTCTACAAGCCTAGTGCTTTCACTTTGGGCTTTGCTTCTGCTGTCAAATCCATGGCGGCGGTGCGTTCGTCGACGGCTTCGCGCAGGGCCTTGCCGGGTTTGAAGTGGGGCACCCGCTTTTCGGGAATGGCCACGCTTTCGCCGCTGCGCGGATTGCGTCCGATGCGGGGAGGGCGGTGGCTGATGGAGAAGCTGCCGAAGCCGCGAATCTCGATGCGGTGTCCGCGAACCAGGGCGTCGTTCATGGCATCCAAAATCGCCTTTACAGCAAATTCGGCATCGCGATGCGTCAGTTGAGCAAAGCGGTTGGCGAGTTCTTCAACCAGGTCGGAGCGAGTCATCGGTGGGAAATGTTCAATGGATATTTTGGACAAAAAAACGACCGGCGCACAGGTGCAGCCGGTCGTTTTTTAGGTCAACAACTAGGGATTAGTTGTTGTCCAGTTTGGCGCGCAGCAATGCGCCCAGGCTGGTGGTACCAGCGTTTTCGCGAGCCGACTGCTGGCTCAGGGATTGCATGGCTTCGTTCTGGTCAGCCATGTCCTTGGCCTTGATGGACAACTGGATGTTGCGGGTCTTGCGATCCACATTCACCACCACAGCGGTCACTTCATCGCCTTCTTTGAGCACGTTGCGAGCGTCTTCAACGCGGTCGCGGCTGATTTCAGAGGCGCGCAGGTAGCCGATGATGTCTTCACCCAGGTCGATTTCAGCGCCCTTGGCGTCCACGGTCTTGACCTTGCCGGTCACGATCTGGCCCTTGTCGTTGATCGACACAAAGGTGGTGAACGGATCGGAGTCGAGCTGCTTGATACCCAGGGAGATGCGTTCGCGGTCCACGTCCACGGCCAGCACCAGGGCTTCAACTTCTTGGCCCTTCTTGTACTCGCGCACGGCCACTTCGCCGGACTCATTCCAGGACAGATCGGACAGGTGCACCAGGCCGTCGATACCGGCAGCCAGACCCACAAACACGCCGAAGTCGGTGATGGACTTGATGGGGCCCTTCACGCGGTCGCCGCGCTTGGTGTTCTGGGCAAATTCTTGCCAAGGGTTGGCCTTGCACTGCTTCATGCCCAGGGAGATGCGGCGCTTGTCTTCGTCGATTTCCAGAACCATGACTTCGACTTCGTCGCCCAGGGCAACGATCTTCGAGGGAGCCACGTTCTTGTTGGTCCAGTCCATTTCGGACACGTGAACCAGGCCTTCGATTCCGGGTTCGAGTTCCACAAATGCGCCGTAATCGGCGATGTTGGTGATCTTGCCGAACATGCGCGTACCTTGGGGGTAGCGGCGGTTGACGCCCATCCAAGGATCATCACCCATTTGCTTGAGACCCAGGGAGACACGGTTCTTTTCGGTGTCAAACTTGAGAATCTTGGCAGTGATTTCCTGACCGGCTTGCACCACTTCTGAGGGGTGACGGACACGGCGCCAGGCCATGTCGGTGATGTGCAACAGGCCGTCGATACCGCCCAGGTCCACGAATGCACCGTATTCGGTGATGTTCTTGACCACGCCTTGCACCACTGAGCCTTCTTTGAGGGTGTGCATCAGCTTGGCGCGCTCTTCGCCCATGGATGCTTCGACCACAGCACGGCGTGACAGCACGACGTTGTTGCGCTTGCGGTCCAGCTTGATGACCTTGAATTCCATGGTCTTGTTTTCGTACGGGGACAGATCCTTGGTAGGACGTGTGTCGACCAACGAACCAGGCAGGAAGGCGCGGATGCCGTTGACCAGAACGGTCAGGCCGCCCTTGACCTTGCCGGAGGTGGTGCCGGTAACGAATTCGCCGGATTCCAGGGCCTTTTCGAGGCTCATCCAGGAAGCCAGACGCTTGGCCTTGTCGCGCGACAGGATGGTGTCGCCGTAGCCGTTTTCGACGGAGTCGATGGCGACGGAAACGAAGTCGCCCACTTGGACTTCGAGCTCGCCCTTGTCGCTCTTGAATTCTTCGATTGGCACGTAGGCTTCGGACTTGAGGCCGGCGTTGACCACGACGAAGCTGTGCTCGATGCGGACGACTTCAGCGGTGATCACTTCACCGGTGCGCATTTCCGAACGTTGCAATGACTCTTCAAATAGGGCTGCGAAAGATTCTGACATGTGTTTTGTAGCAGATGCTACGGGGTTAAGTTATCGAACCCCAGGGCTATGCGCTGTCGCGCGAAAAGAGCTCTGGGGACCAAATTACCTTCTAGGAGGACCTAAATGGCTGTTTGCCTTGCCACCAGTTCAAGACGATTTCAACGGAGGCTTGCACCGTCAAATCCGAGTTGTCCAGGAGCTTGGCATCGACTGCGGGCTTCAAGGGCGCAACGCTGCGGGAACTGTCCCTTGCGTCACGCGCCTCTAGGTCCGCGCGAAGACTATCGAGTGTAGCGGGAATTCCCTTCGAAATCAACTGCTTATGGCGGCGTTCTGCGCGGCAGGCGGCGCTGGCCGTCAGAAACACCTTGAGCGGCGCGTTCGGAAAGATCACGGTACCCATGTCGCGCCCGTCGGCCACCAGGCCGGGCAACTTGCGAAAGCTGCGCTGAAAGTCCACCAAGGCCTCGCGCACCATGGGGAAGGCCGACACGCGCGACGCGTTCATCCCGGCTTCTTCCGTGCGTATGGCGACGCTTACGTCTTCGTCGCCCATCACGATGCGGCTGCCCTCGAAGTGAATCGGCAGCGTGCGTACCAGGTCGGCAATCTGCTGCTGATGGGCCACATCTAGGGCGATGCCGGCGCGCGTGGCAGCCAGGCCGGTGATGCGATAGAGCGAGCCAGAGTCCAAAAAGTGGTAACCCAGCCTGGCGGCCAGCTCTGCTGCCAGCGTGCCCTTGCCGGAAGCGGTGGGGCCGTCCATGCACAGCACGGGAATGTTCACGGTATCCGCCTGGGACACCGAAAACAAGGTCTCGAAGTAGTCGGGAAAGGTCTTGGCAACGCATTTTGGGTCTTCAATGCGCACCGGCAGGGCGGCAGGATTGAAGGCGGCCAGGGAAAAGCACATGGCAACGCGGTGGTCGTCATAGGTGTGAATCGTCCCGGCTTTCCAGTCGGCCGGGCTTGTGGGCGGAGTCACCTGGATAAAGTCTGCGCCTTCGACCACGGTCGCTCCGAGCTTGCGCAGCTCGGTGGCCATGGCGGCTATGCGGTCGGTCTCCTTGACGCGCCAGCTGGCGATATTGCGCAAGGTGGTCGTGCCATCGGCATACAGCGCCATCACGGCCAGCGTCATGGCGGCATCGGGAATGTGGTTGCAGTCGAGTTCAATCGCCTGGAGTGGCCAGGCGCCACGGCGGATATGCAGCCAGTTGGGGCCGCTCTCAATGTGCGCGCCCATTTGCGCGGCAGCCTCGATAAAGCGGATATCGCCCTGTATCGAGTCGGCGCCCACACCCTGCACGCGAATGCCGCTCAGGCCCCCTACGCCACTGGAGATGGCACCCAGGGCGATGAAGTAGCTGGCACTCGACGCGTCGGCCTCCACGTGCAAATCACCCGGCGAGCGCAGCTTGCATCCGGCAGGAATGGTGAAGCGCTGCCAACTAGTCCGCCGCACCTGCACGCCAAAGCGCGCCAACAGATTCAGCGTGATTTCGATATAGGGCCGGGAAATCAACTCGCCCACTACCTCAATGACCACATCCTTCACAGCCACGAGGGGCAGCGCCATCAGCAGGGCAGTTAAAAATTGGCTGGAGACATCGCCGCGTACCTGGATGGGCTGGTCCAGGCGCAGGCTCGGCTTGCCGATTTGCAGCGGCGGGAAACCTTCGTTGCCAGCATAGTCAATGCGGCAACCCAGTTGGCGTAGCGCGTCCACCAGATCGCCAATCGGGCGCTCGTGCATGCGGGGAATGCCGCCGAGTTCAAAGTCACCGCCCAGGACTGCCAGGGCTGCAGTGAGCGGGCGCATGGCGGTGCCGGCATTGCCCAGAAACAGCTTGGCCTGTTGTACCGTCAGCTTGCCACCCAGGCCGGTGATCTGCACCGTAGAATTGCTTTGCGTGATGGCGCAGCCCAGCGTCTTGAGCGCCACCAGCATGACGCGGGTGTCGTCGCTATCCAGCAGGTCGTGGATGGTGCTTGTGCCTTCGCACAGTGCGGCCAGCAGAAGCACGCGGTTGGAAATGCTTTTGGAGCCGGGCAGGGTCACCGTGCCGGCGGCCGCTTGCAAGGGGGGGAGGTCGAGAAATTCGGTGGAATACATCAGGCTCTGTTCTTGGAGTTCATGCTCCAGTGGGCGCGTGTCATGCTGGCTTTTGTTATAAGCCCCTCCAGCGCGGGCGCATCGGCACTGGAAATCATTTTTTCCAATGCCTGCAGCTGGGCCTGGAATATGCGACTTTGGGCCAGCAACTCATCGCGGTTGGAAAGCAGAATGTCGCGCCAGACCGTGGGCTCGCTGGCGGCAATGCGGGTGAAGTCCCTGAAGCCCGGACCGGCCAGCGACAAAAATTCCTGGCCCTGTGGCTGGCCGGAAATCGCATTCATCAGCGCAAAAGCGATCAAATGCGGTAAATGGCTGACCGCCGCATAGGCTGCATCGTGCTGCTCCGGGCTCATGCTGAGTACCTTGCAGCCCAGGCGGCTCCACAGTTCCTGGGCCTTTTGCAACTGGGCGGGCAGCGTGCGTTCAATCGGTGTCAGGATGACCTGCTTGCCGGTATACAAATCGGCATCGGCGTTCTCCACGCCAGAGACTTCCTTGCCGGCAATCGGGTGCGCCGGCACAAACAGGCCCACCTGTTCGCGCAGGGCACGGCGCGCCGCATCCATCACGTCGCGTTTGGTGGAGCCCACATCCATGATCAGCATGTCGGGCGTCAGGTGCGGCTTGATGGACTTGAGGCTGGCCTCGGTTGCCGCCACGGGAACTGCGATCAGGACGATGTCGGAGCCGGAAACCGCCAGCGCGGCGCTGGCTGCTGCGCTGTCGATGATGCCGAGTTGGCGCGCACGCTCGGTGCTGCTGGGCGACTTGCTGTAGCCCACCACCCGTTTTACCAGCCCGGCCTGTTTCAGCGCCAGTGCGAAAGAGCCGCCCATCAGGCCGCAGCCTATCAATCCGAGTTGTTCAAACATGGATATTCCCCGTGCCTCAGTCGATTAGTCGGCCAGGGGATAGGTACCCAGGACCTTGTAGAAGGCGCAAATGCCACGCAGGTCTTGCAGAGCCGCTGCGACATTGGCTTCGGACGGGTGTCCCTGCAGATCGATGTAAAAGAAATATTCCCACTGGCCCGAGCGTGCCGGGCGCGACTCAAAGCGGGTCATGGACACACCGTGCAGTTTCAGTGGCACCAGCATGTCGTGCACGGCGCCGGGCTTGTTCGGCACTGAAACAACGAGACTGGTGCAATCCTTGCCGGAAGCCTGCGGTGCGGGCATGACAGCGGGCAGGCAGACCATGACAAAGCGGGTGCGGTTAAAGGCCTCGTCCTGTATCGCCTGGGCCGCGATGTGAAGACCAAATTCGGCACCTGCACGTTCGCTGGCGATGGCTGCCCACTCCGGGTGCAGGGCTGCCAGACGCGCACCTTCGGCATTGCTGGACACGGCACGCCTCTCGGCATTCGGTAAATGGGTGGAGAGCCATTGCTGACACTGGGCCAGCGCTTGCGGATGCGCTAGCACCACTTCGATACCGCCCAGCGAGGACTCGGTGCGCAACAAATGGTGGCGCACCAGCAGGCTGATTTCGCCAACGATGTGCAGCGGCGAATTCAGCAGCAGGTCGAGCGAACGGGTGACCACACCCTCGGTGCTGTTCTCTACCGGAATCACGCCGAACTCGGCCGCGCCCGAGGTGGCGGCATGGAACACCTCGTCAAAATTATTGCAAGGAACATGCTGGATGCTGGAGCCGAAAAAGCGCAGCGCAGCCTCTTCGCTATAGGTGCCTTTGGGGCCCAGATAGGCCACGCGCTGCGGTGCTTCCAGTGCGCGACAGGCCGACATGATTTCGCGCCAGATCAGCGCCAGGCTGGCGTCCTTGATCGGGCCCTGGTTGGCCTTTTGCAGGCCATGGATGACCTGCGCCTCGCGCTCGGGGCGGAACACCGGCGAGCCGTCATGGCGTTTGAGTTCGCCGACCTCGTTGGCCAGCGCCGCGCGGCGGTTGAGCGCGATCAACAGATCCTGGTCGACCGAGTCGATCAGTACGCGCAATTCGGCAAGCGTTTTGCTCATAAGCTTTATCCGTGGGTCCGTTCAAACTCTTGCAGGTAGGCGCAGAGGGCCTGAACCCCGGCCAGCGGCATGGCGTTGTAGATGCTGGCGCGCATGCCACCCACTGACTTGTGGCCCTTGAGCTGCAGCAGCCCAGCCTCCTTGGCGCCGCTCAAAAAGGCCTCGTTATGCGACTCGTCGCGCAGGAAGAAGGGCACGTTCATGCGCGAGCGGCAATCCTTGTGCACCTTGTTGAAATACAAGCTGGAGGCGTCAATCGTGCGGTACAGCAGTTCGGCCTTGGTCGCATTGGCCGCTTCCATCGCCGCAATACCGCCCTGGCGTTTGAGCCACTGAAAGGTCAGGCCTGCCATGTAGATGGCATAGGTCGGCGGCGTGTTGTACATCGACTCGTTCTTGGCCACGGTCTGGTAATTGAAGGCGCTGGGGCAGATGTCCAGGGCGTGGCCGAGCAGGTCTTCGCGCACCACCACCAGGGTCAGTCCGGCCGGCCCCAGGTTTTTTTGCGCGCCGCCAAAGCCCAGGCCTACGCGGCTCCAGTCCACCGGGCGCGAGGCAATGTGGGATGAGAAATCGATGACCAGTTCGGCCCTTGAGCCCAGGGCCTTGAGGTCGGGCAGGCTGTGGAATTCCACGCCATTGATGGTCTCGTTGGTGCAGAGGTGCAGATAGCTGGCGTCGGTATTCAACTGCCAGCTGGCGGCGTCTGGAATGGATATAAATCCGTCTGCCTTGCCGCTGGCAGCAAGCCGTGTTTGGCAATATTTTTCGGCCTCGACAAAAGACTTCTCGCTCCAACTGCCGGTGACGACAAAGTCGGCGGCACCACGGCCGGTCGCGTCCTTTTTCAGGGCGCTAAGGTTCATCGGTACGATGGCGTTTTCGGCCAGGCCGCCGCCCTGCATAAACAGGATGCGGTAGTTGGCGGGGACGGCCAGCAGCTCGCGCAGGTCGGCCTCTGCCTGCGTGTAGATGGATAGAAATTCCTTGCCACGGTGGCTCATTTCCATCACACCCATGCCGCAGCGCTTGCCACTGGCATCGGGCCAGTCCAGCATTTCATCGGCGGCCTGGGCCAGCACCTCCTGCGGCATGGCAGCAGGTCCGGCGGAAAAGTTATAGGGGCGAAGCATCATGCGTGGCTCGCTCTCAAACGCTCTCGTCGCCCTGGGTCTCGTCACCGGCGGCTTCGTCGGAATCGACTGCCTGTGCGTCGTTTTCCACGATGCGCTGCAGGCCGCTGAGCTTGGAGCCCTCGTCCAGGCCGATCAGGGTCACGCCCTGGGTGGCGCGGCCGAGTTCGCGGATTTCGGAAACACGGGTGCGCACCAGCACGCCCTTGTCAGTGATCAGCATGATCTCGTCATCGGCGTGGACCAGGGTTGCGGCCACGACCTTGCCGTTGCGCTCGGTCTGCTGGATGGCGATCATGCCCTTGGTGCCGCGGCCGTGGCGCGTGTATTCGGTGATGCTGGTGCGTTTGCCGTAGCCATTTTCGGTGGCGGTGAGCACGCTTTGCGCCTCATCCTCGGCCACCAGCATGGCAATCACGCTTTGTGTTTCGTCCAGCATCATGCCGCGCACGCCGCGTGCATTGCGGCCCATGGGGCGCACATCGTTTTCGTCAAAGCGCACTGCCTTGCCGCCGTCAGAGAACAGCATCACATCGTGCTTGCCGTCGGTCAGCGCGGCGCCAATCAGGAAGTCGCCCTCGTCCAGGTCCACGGCGATGATGCCGGCCTTGCGCGGGTTGGAGAATTCGTCCAGAGCGGTCTTCTTGACCGTGCCCATGCTGGTGCCCATGAACACATACTGATCGGCCGGGAAGCTGCGCTTCTCGCCGGTCAGCGGCAGCACCACGGTGATTTTTTCGCCTTCCTGCAGCGGGAACATGTTGACGATGGGGCGGCCGCGCGAACCGCGCGAACCCTGCGGCACTTCCCAGACCTTGAGCCAGTACAAACGGCCCCGGTTGGAGAAGCACAGGATGTAATCGTGGGTGTTGGCCACAAACAGCTGGTCGACCCAATCGTCTTCCTTGGTCGCCGTGGCCTGCTTGCCGCGTCCGCCTCGCTTTTGCGCCCGGTATTCGCCCAGCGGTTGGCTCTTGATGTAGCCGCTGTGGCTCATGGTGACGACCATGTCGGTGGGCGTGATCAGGTCTTCGGTAGACAAATCGAACGACGAATGCTCCACCAGGCTGCGGCGTGCGCCCAGCTTGGTCTGGCCGAATTCCTGTTTCACATGGCCCAGTTCGTCGCCAATGATGGTGGAGACGCGTTCTGGCTTGGCCAGGATGTCCAGCAGGTCTTCGATCTCGGACATCACCTCTTTGTATTCGGCAACGATCTTGTCCTGCTCCAGTCCGGTCAGGCGCTGCAGGCGCATTTGCAAAATCTCTTGCGCCTGCGTGTCGGACAGGCGGTACAGGCCGTCGGCGCCCATGCCGTAATTCTTTTCCAGGCCATCGGGGCGGTAGTCGTCGGCATTGATCACGCCGCCGTCGGCTCGCGTGCGGGTCAGCATCTCGCGCACCAGGCTGCTATCCCAGGGGCGGTTCATCAGCTCGATCTTGGCCACCGGGGGTGTGGGTGACTCGCGGATGATGCGAATGAAATCGTCGATATTGGCCAGCGCCACGGCCAAGCCTTCAAGCACATGACCGCGCTCGCGTGCCTTGCGCAGGTTGAACACGGTGCGGCGTGTCACCACTTCGCGGCGGTGGCTCAGGAAGACCTCGATCAGATCCTTCAGGTTGCACAGCTTGGGTTGGCCATTGATCAGCGCCACCATATTGATTCCGAAGGTGTCCTGCAACTGCGTCTGCTTGTACAGATTGTTCAGCACCACCTCGGGCACTTCGCCGCGCTTGAGCTCGATCACCAGGCGCATGCCCGACTTGTCGGACTCGTCCTGGATGTGGCTGATGCCTTCAATCTTCTTTTCGTGCACCAGTTCGGCCATGCGCTCTTGCAGGGTCTTTTTGTTAACCTGGTAGGGCAGTTCGTCGACGATGATGGACTGGCGCTGGCCCTTGTCTATGTCTTCAAAGTGGCATTTGGCGCGCATGACGACGCGGCCGCGGCCTGTGCGATAGCCTTCCTTGACGCCATTGATGCCGTAAATAATGCCGGCGGTGGGGAAGTCGGGCGCCGGGATGATTTCCATCAGCTCATCAATCGTTGCCTCCGGATTGCGCAGCAAATGCAGGCAGGCGTCCACCACCTCGTTCAAATTGTGCGGCGGAATATTGGTGGCCATACCCACGGCAATACCGCCCGAGCCATTCACCAGCAGGTTGGGGATGCGGGTCGGCAACACCAGTGGTTCCTTTTCGGAGCCGTCGTAGTTGGGTCCGAAATCCACGGTTTCCTTGTCCAGATCGGCCAGCAACTCATGAGCGATCTTGGCCAGGCGAATTTCGGTATATCGCATGGCAGCCGCGTTGTCGCCGTCCACCGAGCCGAAATTGCCCTGGCCGTCCACCAGCATGTGGCGCATGGAAAAATCCTGCGCCATCCGAACGATGGTGTCGTACACCGACTGGTCACCGTGCGGGTGGTATTTACCGATCACATCGCCGACGATACGGGCGGACTTTTTATAGGCCCGGTTCCAGTCGTTATTGAGTTCGTGCATGGCAAACAGCACGCGCCGGTGTACCGGCTTCAAGCCATCCCGTGCATCGGGCAGCGCGCGCCCCACAATCACGCTCATCGCGTAATCGAGGTAACTGCGCCGCATTTCCTCTTCAAGGCTGATGGGCAAGGTTTCTTTGGCGAACTGGGTCATGGAAGATGGTGGCTATGTCAGGGACAACCTGCCATTGTACGGTGTGGGTCTTGTCGCAAGGGTGCAACATTTGCGATGCAAAATACGCTCAAATACGTGAGGCGCCATAAGTTGGTTTTGCACCGGGTAAAAAACCACGTTGAATGTGGCACAATAAAGAGCAACGCTTGAGATGGTGTGAGCCGTTTGAGAGTGTTGCTCATTTAATCGCAGCGTCGCTGCAGTTTGCATCGCACAAAGGAAAGTCATGAAATTAATCAATAAAGCGGCAATTGTCATCGCTACCATAGCATTCGCTTCTGTAGCTGGCGCCCAAGAAATTCACAACTGGAAAAGCGCTGCTGGCGATGTCTGGAAAGACGCTGCCGGTGAATGCTGGCGTGATGCTAGCTGGACGCCAGCAACCGCTGCTCCTGGCTGCGACGGCGCCATTGCTCCCAAGGTCGAAGCACCGGCTCCCATGCCAGCACCGATGCCCAAGGTGGCACCCGCTCCAGCACCCGTAGTGGTTGCACCCGCACCTGCACCTGTGGCCGCTGCACCTGCTGCAACCAAGGTAACCTACGCTGCTGATGCATTTTTTGACTTCGACAAGGCTGTTCTGAAGCCAGAAGGCAAGGCCAAGTTGGATGATCTGGTCGGCAAGGTCAAGGGCATCAGCCTGGAAGTCATCATCGCCGTGGGTCATACCGACTCCATCGGTAAAGAAGGCTATAACCAAAAGCTGTCGGTTAAGCGTTCTGAAGCTGTCAAGGCTTACTTGGTGTCCAAGGGCATCGAAAAGAACCGCGTCTACACCGAAGGCAAAGGCGAAAAGCAACCTGTTGCTGACAACAAGACTGCCGAAGGCCGCGCCAAGAACCGCCGCGTGGAAATCGAAGTGGTTGGCACACGTTCCAACTAATCCGGTCCTCCCCGGTTAGCCAAAAAGCCCGCTTTAGCGGGCTTTTTCTTGTCCGTAGATAATGCAGTCATGAATACACACGTCAACGCCGATCCTGCCGAGCTCGCCAAATTCTCCGACCTGGCGCATCGCTGGTGGGACATGGAAAGCGAATTCAGGCCCTTGCACGAAATCAATCCCCTGCGTCTGGAATGGATCAATGGTATTTGTCCGGTCCAGGGCCTCAAGACCGTGGACATCGGTTGTGGTGGCGGAGTTTTGACCGATTCCCTGGCACGCAAGGGTGCTACAGCCTTGGGCGTGGATCTGTCCACCAAGGCCTTGAGAGTGGCCCAACTCCACGCTATGGAGGCGCAAACGCCGCAGGTTGAATACCGTGAAATCAGTGCCGAGGCGCTGGCCCTTGAGGCACCGGGCCAGTTCGACATGGTGACCTGTATGGAAATGCTGGAACATGTGCCCGACCCGGCGTCGATTGTTCGCGCCTGCGCGACCCTGGTCAAACCCGGTGGCTGGGTTTTTTTCTCCACCTTGAACCGCAACCCCAAGTCATTTTTGTTTGCTATTGTGGGCGCGGAATACATTCTGAACATGCTGCCCAAGGGCACCCATGAGTACGCCAAAATGGTCAGGCCCAGCGAACTGTCCGGCTATTGCCGCTCTGCCGGGCTGGACCTGCGGCACACCAAGGGCATGGGCTACAACCCCTTGACCCGCCGCTACGCGCTCAATAGCGATACCAGTGTCAATTATCTTTTTGCCACCCAAAGGCCCTTGACTTGAACATGGCGCACTTTGAAAACATCAGCGTCGTCCTATTCGACCTGGACGGCACATTAATCGACAGTGCCCCCGATCTGGGGGCTGCTGCCGACCAGATGCGGATCAGCCGTGGCCTGCCTTCGCTGGCGTTGGAGGCCTATAGGCCGATGGCCGGTGCCGGTGCCCGCGGCATGTTGTCCGTGGCCTTTGGCATGGGCCCAGAGCATCCCGACTTTGAGGCCATGCGTGAGGAGTTCTTCGGCAACTACGAACGCTGCATGACCGAGCGAACCTATGCCTTCGACGGTGTCGCGGAAATGCTGGAAAGCCTGCTGGCATCAAGTCTGCAATGGGGGGTCGTGACCAATAAGTCCATGCGATTTACCGACCCGTTGACCCGGGGCATGCCCTTGTTTTTGACGGCTGGAGCCGTCGTCAGCGGCGACACCACTGCGCATGCCAAGCCTCATCCGGCCCCGCTGCTGGAGGCGGCGCGTCGCATGGGAGTTGATCCGGCACACTGTGTCTATGTTGGCGACGATGAGCGCGACATTCAGGCCGGTTTGGCCGCCGGCATGGCCACCGTGGCGGCCGACTACGGTTATCTGGGCGATAAGGCCGACACCGCAGCCTGGGGAGCGCATGCCAGGATTAAATCTCCACAAGAGCTCTTGCAATTGCTCGTAAGGGCCTAAAATAGGCTGCTTGGGGCTGCACTGGTTTCGACGTGGATTCGGACGCGTAGCAGGGCATGTCGAGCTGAGTGTGCTCGTAAAACTGATTCAAACAAACTAACTGCAAACGACGAACGTTTCGCACTCGCTGCTTAATTGCACGTGAGCCTCACAACAGCAAGCCGATAGGCTGGGCAAGGGTGGTCAGGTCGAAAGATCTGGTCATCCAGGCTGTGGGGTAATTTCATTCGGCTGGACCCGCCTTGGGTGACTTAGGGCAGGTCGAGAAAATAGGTTACTGGCGTTTTGTGTAGCGTGCCACTGCGCGATACAAAAGGCGAGACTCAAATCAGCTGGCTACACATGTAGAACTGTTCGAAGAAGGTTTGCGGACGCGGGTTCAAATCCCGCCAGCTCCACCATCACCCTGTTTAAAGGCCGCTAGGAATCACCACCTAGCGGCCTTTTTCTTTGGTAAATCAGGCACTTACACAGCAATAGCCGATACCGGCCGCTATGGGGGATTAGTTGCCGTCCTTGATCGAGGCGCTCCAGCGGTCGCCCCAGCCTTTTTGCAGATCGCGGCGGTCGCGTTTGGTGGGCCTGCCGCCCTCAATGGCCAAGGCCGGCTCGGGAGCCAGTCGGCGGCGTTCCGCCTGCGCCTCACGCAGCAGCTTGCTGTCAGCGGTTTCTTCGTAGAGTTGTTGGGCGACGGGGGCGGAGCCGCGTTGATCGCTCAAACCGAGTACGGTCAAGGTGCGCGGCAGCTTGGCTTGCACCACCACCACCTGGTCGCCCACCCGCACCTCGCGCGAGGCTTTGACATCCGCGCCATTCACCTGCACATGGCCCTTGTGGACCTCCTCGGTGGCGAGCGAGCGGGTTTTGAAAAAGCGCGCCGCCCACAGCCATTTGTCGATGCGAACGCCGGTCATGCTTTAGGACGCAATGGCGGGGTCTTGCGCAACAGGAACTTCGGCTGTCATCACCGGGCCATGGCCGCTGAAGCGGTCCAGCAGCACATACAACACCGGCGTAATAAACAAGGTGATGGCCTGCGAGAACACCAGACCACCGACCACGGCCAGGCCCAGGGGCTGGCGCAGCTCGGCACCGGCGCCCACACCGATGGCAATCGGCAGCGCACCCATCAGCGCGGCCATGGTGGTCATCATGATGGGCCGAAAGCGCATGACGCAGGCCTCGCGTATCGCCTCTTGCGGTGTCATGCCGTGATGCCGCTGCGCGTCCAGAGCAAAGTCGATCATCATGATGGCGTTCTTTTTCACGATGCCGATCAACAGCACGATGCCGATGGTGGCAATCAGCGTCAGGTCCTGGCCAAACAGCATCAGCGTGGCAAGCGCCCCCACAGCCGCCGAGGGCAGACCGGCCAGAATGGTGAGCGGGTGGATAAAGCTCTCGTAGAGCACGCCCAGCAGCACGTAAATCACCAGCAGGGCTGCGATGATCAGAATGGCCTGGCTGCCCTGAGAACTTTTGAACACCGCCGCGTCACCGCCGTAGCTGGTGATGACGGAGGAGGGGAGTTGGATCTTCTCGCGCGCCGCATCGATCCGCGCCGTGGCGTCGCCCAGGGCTGCGCCGGGTGCCAGGTTGAAGGAGACGGTGACCGCCTGTAGCTGGCCCACATGGTTAATGGAGGTAGCACCCACCGATCGCTCCACGGTGGTGAAGGCCGCCAGTGGCACCAGCGCCCCGGTGTTGGAGCGCACAAAGATGGCGTTGAGTGCCAGCTCGTCCTGCTTGGCGTCGGGGGCCAGTTCCATGATTACCTTGTAGCTGTCGGTGGGCAGGTAAATGGTGGATACCTGGCGCTCGCCAAAGGCGCTGAACAGAGCCGATCGGATGGCGTCCACCGAGACACCCAGGGCGTTGGCGCGGTCGCGGTCGATCTTGAGCTGGGCCTGCAGGGCGCGCATTTGGGCGTCGCTGGTGACATCGCGGAACAGCGGGTCGCTGCGCAGCTGGTCCTGCAGCTTAGCGGCCCAGACATTGAGCTCGTCGGCCTTCACGCTTTGCAGGATGTACTGGAACTGTGCCTTGCTGGGCCGTCCGCCGAGCTGCAGGTTTTGTACCGGGCGCATAAAAACGCTGATACCGGCCACATCGCGTAGTTTTTTGCGCAGGCCTTCCACCACCTTCTTCATGGGCAGGCGCTGGTTCTGGGGTTTGAGCGTGATAAACATGCGCCCGGTGTTCAGTGCGTTGGAACCTCCGTTAAAGGAGTTGACCGCAGCCACATTCGAGTCGGCCCGGAACACTGCGGCAGCGCGCTCTTGCAGACGCACCATTTCAGGAAACGAGACGTCCTCAGAGGCTTCGGTGGAAATCTGGATCTGTCCTATGTCCTCTTCCGGGAAAAAGCCCTTGGGAATCACCATGAACAGCCAGACGGTGGCCGCAAAGGTGGCAGCGGCCAGCAGCAGGATGAGGTTGCGGTGCGCCAAAGCCTTGTCCAGCAGCCGGGTGTAGCCTGCCAGCAGGCTATCAAAGCCGCGTTCGAACAGCTTGACCATATGGCCGGGCGGCTTTTTGTGTGCGTCGTCGGTCAGAAAGCGGCTGGCCAGCATCGGCACCAGGGTCAGAGACACGAAGGCCGAGACCACAATCGACAGCCCCACCACCACGGCGAATTCGTGAAATAAAAGGCCGATCACGCCGGGCATAAAGAAGATCGGGATGAACACCGCAATCAACGAGGACGAGATCGAGATAATGGTGAAGCCCACTTCCCGCGCACCCCGCAGCGCGGCCTGAAAGGGATCTTCACCATGCTCGACGTGGCGCATGATGTTTTCCAGTACCACGATGGCGTCGTCCACCACCAGGCCCACGGCCAAGGTCAGACCCAATAGGGAAATATTGTCCAGGCTGTAGTTCAGGCCCCAGAGCAAGGCCACGGCGCCGATCAGCGACACCGGCAAGGAAAGCGTGGGGATCACGGTGGCGACAAAGCGGCGCAGGAATAAAAAGATCACCAGCACCACCAGGGCGATGGTGCCGATCAAGGTCAGGGTGACGTCGTGCAAGGCCTCGCGCACCGAAACCGATCGGTCGTTGATGGGTGTCAGCGATACCGACAGCGGCATCTGCGCCTGCAGTGCTGGCAGGGCGGCGCGGATGGCATCGACCACGCGCACCGTGTTGGCGCCCGGTTGGCGCTGCACGGCCAAAGTAATGGAATTTTCGGCGTTGAAGGTGGCCGAGCTTTTGAAGGTTTCGACGCTGTCTTCCACCGCCGCCACGTCCTTCAGGCGCACCGGTGCGCCATTGCGCATGGCCACAATCAGATTGGAATAGGCAGACGCATTTTCCAGTTGTTTGTTGGCCTGCAGCACCAGGGTTTGCTGCGGCCCGTCCAGCGTGCCCACCGGGGTGTTGACATTGGCCAGGCGCAGCGCGGTGCTGAGCTCATCCAGACCGATATTGGCCGCGGTCAGCGCCTCGGGCTTGACGCGCACCCGGATGGCAAAGCGCTTGGAACCATACACATTGACCTGGGCCACACCGTCCAGCGTCGATAGGGTGGGCGAAATCAGGTGCTCGGCAAAGTCTTGCAGATCGCTGGGCGCAAGCGACGGTGAGCGCATCGAAATCAAGAGCACCGGCGCATCGGCCGGGTTGACCTTGCGGTAGGACGGCGTCTCGGTCATGTCCGTGGGCAGCGCCCGCTGCGCCCGCAGCAGGGCCGCCTGCACATCCACGGCCGCCGCATCAATGCTGCGGCCCTCGTCAAATTCGAGAGTCAGCGAGGTGCTGCCCAGAATGCTGGTGGAGCTGATGGTCTTGAGGCTGGGCACGGTCTGGAACTGCTTTTCCAAAGGCAGCGCCACGGCGCTGGCCATGGTTTCGGGGTTGGCCCCGGCAAAATTCGCCGACACATTGATCACTGGCGTGTCGTAGCTGGGCAGGGCGGCCACCGGAATGCTGCGGTAGCCAATCACCCCGGCCAGCACGATCGCCAGGTTCAACAGCACCGTCATCACCGGACGGCGTATAAACAACTCGGAGATGTTCATGGTTTGGCCGTCACTGCAGCAGGTTTGCCGGCATCAGAGGCCGGTGCAGTGGGCTTTTCTGCCGGCTTTGAACTGCGTTCGACCAGCGGACTGCCGGGGCGCACATTTTGTTTGCCATCCATCACCACCACAGCTCCGGGATTAATCCCGGTAACCGCCGCCTCACCAGCTTCCGAGTACACCAGCTTGATCGGCTGCAGCCTGGCTTTGCCGTCCTCCAGCACATAGACCAGGGTGCCGCGCGGGCCTTGCACGATGGCCGCCTGCGGGATGGTGGTGGCGTCCACCAGGGTCGTCACGGTCTGCGAAATATCGACGTAGGCGCCTGGCCACAGCTTGGCTTCCTTGTTAGGGAACACCGCCTTGACCTGCACCGTGCCCGATCCCACCGCGACGTTGTTGTCAACAAACTGGAGTCGGCCCTTGAAACTGCCACCACCATCGGCTAATTGCGCCAGCACCGGGGCGCCACCGCCCTTGAGAGCCGCCAAGGCATCGGGTAAGTTACGCTGGGGAATGCTGAAGGCCACGGCAATCGGGTCCAGCTGGGTAAGCGTTACCAGGGATGTGGTGTTGGCCTGCACCAGGCTGCCCAGCGACACGTTCACCACACCGGCGCGACCAGCGCTGGGGGCGACGATACGGTCGAACGACAGAGCCACGCGCGCGGCGTCGATGGCGGCTTGATCGGCCACCGTGCTTGCCGCCATCGATTCCATCAGGGACTGGGCGGTATCGACCGCGCCCTGGGAAATGAAGTTCTGGGTAAACAGCTGCTTGGCGCGTTGGTATTGGCGTTGGCTGTCGGCCAGGCTGGCCTGGTCCTTTACCAACTGGGCGCGTGCCTTGGCCAGATTGGCTTCGTCGGTACGGGAGTCCAGCGTGAACAGCAGTTGACCGGCCCGTACAAAGTCGCCGTCCGAAAAATGCACCTTTGCTACCGTGCTGGTGACCTGGGCGCGCAGGTCCACGCTATTGAGCGGGGTGACAATGCCATTGCCTTGCAACTTGACCGGGAAGTCGCGCTTCTGGGCCTTTACCGTACTCACGGTAACCGGGGGAAGTGGGGGAGGTGGGGGCGCCGATGCGGCAGTGACCGGTGCGTTGGCCGCTGGGCTGCTGCCCGGGGCTGCTGAATCCGGCTTTCCGGAACAGGCCACCAGAGCCAGCAGGGAGAGTGCGCTAAGTGCGAGGGTAGTGCGGCAGGCGAATTTTTTCATTGTCTCGGATGATAGATCAGGCAGAAGTTGCGGTGATGGCAGCGCCCGCCTCTGGTGTGCAAAGTTGCGGCAAATATCGCGGCGGCCTAGTTGGTGGCACCCCCGGCCAGTGCCTCTGCGCGGCTGGTGGCCAGAGCCCGCGCATCGGGTTGCTCCAGCGTGTTCCAGCCCAGCAAATGCTGTTGTGTCACATTGCACAGGGCGCTGATCCACTCGGGATCGTCATTCAGACAAGGGATGTAGTGGAAGGCCTTGCCCCCGGCATGCAGAAATGCTTCTCGCGCTTCCATGTTGATTTCTTCCAGCGTCTCCAGGCAGTCGCTGGTAAAGCCGGGGCAGATTACGTCCACTCGCTTGACGCCGGCCTTGCCCATGGCGATCAGCGTGGGCTCGGTGTAAGGCTCCAGCCATTTGGCGCGGCCCAGGCGTGACTGAAACGTCACCTGGTACTGCTCCTTGGAAAGGCCGAGCTGGGTGGCCAGCAGGCGCGCGGTCTTGAAGCATTCGCAGTGGTAGGGGTCGCCCAGCTTCAGGGTGCGCTCGGGCACGCCGTGAAAGCTCATCACCAGCTTGTCGGGCTTGCCGTTTTTCTTCCAGTGTCGCTGCACGCTGGAGGCCAGGGCTGCGATGTAGTCGGCATGGTCGTGGTAGTGATTGACAAAGCGCAGCTCGGGCAGGGCGCGGGTGGCCTGGGCCCAGTGGTAGACCGCGTCGAACACGCTGGCGGTGGTGGCGGATGCGTACTGGGGGTAGGCGGTCACCACCAGCACGCGGGTCACGCCCTCGGCCTTCATGGCGTCAAGCTGGGAGCCAATGGAGGTGCTGCCGTAGCGCATGGCCCAGCGAACCGAGACGCGGTGGTTGCGCTGGCCGAGCCAGCCCTGCAGCAGCTTGGCCTGCCTTTCGGTCCAGACCTTGAGCGGCGAGCCCTCGGGTGTCCAGATGCTGGCGTATTTGGCGGCCGACTTGGCCGGGCGAAAGCGCAGGATGATGCCGTGCAAGATCAAGAGCCACAACAGACGGGGAATTTCCACCACGCGCTGGTCGCTTAAAAATTCTGCCAAGTAGCGGCGCACCGCCTTGGGCGTGGGTTCGTCGGGAGTTCCCAGGTTGCACAAGAGCACGCCGGTGCGTGGCGCCTGGCCGTGGGAATAAGGAGGTTCGGTTGAAAAAGGCATGGGCTATTCTCGCGCAGCCTAGCCAGGTCTGTCCGGCATTAGGGAAATAAGCCCTGAATCGCCGGGCTGCCTCAGTGCTGCGGCTGAAAAACCAGCGTGCTTTGGGTGTGGGCCGCGACGTCGGCCTTGCTCAGGTATTGGCGCACATAGCCGCCCTGCGCAAATCGCTCGGCCTGGTCGGAGTAGTGGCTGTCAAACAGCACGCCGCTTTGGCCCAGGGGATTGCTGCCCAGGGATTTTTCGGGCGCGCCAAAATCGATGATGCGCCGCGTGGACGGGCCGTAGCGCACGGCCCAGGGTGCGGGCCCGACCGGGCCTGAAAAATTGTTGGGTGTTTCGCGGCCACCGGGTACAAAAAAGGGGCCGACATTGAACAGCCAGCTCAGCGGCCTTTGCATGCCCAAGGGATGTACATGGGTCAGGCTGTGGGTATGGGCCCAGGTCCAGTCCATCAGGCTGGTTCCATACAGGTCCTGCAGATGCTTGAGCGTGCGGGTCCAGGCCAAGCGGATGGTTTCATAGCGGTTTTCTTTCTTCGGCGTTTTCACGTTATCCCACCACGGCGAGTTGGCATCGGCCACCAGCAGGGGCAGGGCATGGTCCAGTGCCGGCGTACCCAGCAGGTTGTTGAACTGCAGCGCGCCCAGCTTGTCTTTGAAAACCGCCTTGGCCAGTTCATAGCTGAGCTGGCTGAACAGGGTGGCTGCCACGCTATTGCTCTCGTAGCAGCCATCCCATTTTTGCAGCGGCTCCAGAAAGGCGCGCTCGTTGGGGTCGGTGACCAGTTGCTCCATCAAGGGCATCAGCGCGCTGAGCATGCGCCTGGGGTAGCCGTTGCATACATCGAGCTGCAGCTTGGCGCTCAGGCTGGCATTCCATTGGGTCTGGTCGTTTTGCAGCGCATCGTCCAGGCGCTTGGCGCGGTCGGGCAGCAGGTAATAGCCGGGCACCGGCACCACCCCGCCGGGCTGCTGGTTGGCCGACACGATATAGCCGCGCGGCGGATTTTCTTCCTGCGGATTGAAGCTGAAGTTAAAGTAACCGGGCTTTTCGGCCTCGCCCTTGGAGCCGTCCAGAATAAACATCGGATTGACGCCCTCGGGTCGCTGCGGTAGCTTGCCTGCGGCCCACCAGGCGATGTCACCGCTGGCACTGGCCCACAAAATATTCAGGCCCGGGGCATGGATTTTTTGCGCAGCGGCGCGTGCCTTGTCCAGGGTGTCGGCGCGGTTGAGTTCATAGAAGGCATCCAGAATCGGATTCTCGGTTTCCAGAAAGGCCCACCACATGGAAATCGGAGTATCGCCATAGTCGTCCCTGAAGGCATCGGTGATGACCGGGCCATGCGGGCCGCGGCGCAATTGCAGCACCACATCGGCCGCGTCCTTGACCTTGATGGTCTCGCGCTTCAGTTGCAGGTTCACCCATTGTCCCGCCTGCCAGATCTGGTTCGGGTTGGCCGGGTTGACCTTCTCGGCGATGAGGTCGATGTCGTCGTTTTCGAACAGGGTCAGGCTCCAGCCGAAGTGCGCGTTGTGGCCCAGCAATGCCATCGGATTGAGCGCCTGGAAATGCCCATAGAGATCAAAACCAGGGGCGCTTAACTGCGCCTCGTACCACACCGCCGGCACCGAAAAGCCGATGTGCGGGTCGCCGGCGAGCAGCGGCTTGCCGCTTTGCGTGCGCTTGCCGGAGATGACCCAGGCATTGCTGCCCTGGAACAGGCCCAGGCCTGCGACGTCCATGGCGCCACGGCTCAACGTGGAGAGGTGGTCCAGGCCCTGCCAGTCGCGCTCGCTCAAGGCCAGGGTGGTGGCTGCGTGCTTGCTCGCGGTGTTGATGTATTGCAGGCCGCCTTCCGGGTGACCGTCCACATCAAATACGTTGAGATACTCGGGCCCCAGTTGGTCGCGGATATAGCTCATCAGCGGCTCGGTCTTGAAGGCTGCTGCAAAGCTGTAGGCCAGATAGCCGTTGATGGCGGCGACATCGGCCACGGTGAAGGCGCGCTTGGGGATGGATAACAGGTCAAACTCCAGGGGCGCTGGATGCGTGGCCTGGAACTGGTTGACGCCGTCCAGATAGGCCGATAGCACCTGGGCGGCAGGGCTTTTCATGTCCATGGCTGCGGCGGTGCTGCGTGCATGTTCGCGAATGCCCAGGGTGCGAAACAGCCGGTCGTTGTCCAGTAGTTTGGGGCCCAACACCTCGGCCAGCTCGCCATTGGCCAGGCGGCGCAGCATCTCCATCTGGAACAAGCGGTCCTGGGCATGGACATAGCCCAGTGCGCGGTACAGATCAGGCTGGTTGTCGGCGTGGATGTGTGGCACGCCGCGTTCGTCATATTTCACCGTCACCACCGAGCCAAGGTGCTCCAAGTCCACGCGGCCCTCGCGTACCGGCAGCTTGGTGTGGACATACCAGCCACCGCCCAGGCCCAGGGCCAGCAGTGCCAACACCACGAAGGCAATCAGTGCAATCTTTGTTTTACTCATGCGCATCCCCGTTTGGCAAGTCTGCAGTCTAGCCTGCCGGGCTTAAGGCCATTGCCGCCGCCTTGCCGCTGCGCACGGCGCCTTCCAGGGTGGCAGGGTAGGGTCCAGCCACATAGTCGCCGCAGGCCAGCAGTCCGGGGGCGATGACTTGCGGCGGGCGCTGCAGGCCGGGCGTGCAGGCAAAGGTGGCGCGCTTTTCCACCACCGTTTGCACAGGCTGCAGAGGCGCTCCCTGCAGACCCAGTTGCAGCTGTGCCTGGTGCAAGACCTTGGTCTGCAATACGGCGCGTTCATCGCTGCTGGCGCTGACCACAAAGGCCAGCAGACCGACCGGTCCACCGAGCTGGCCCCGGTCGAATACAAATTGCGCCGGACACTCGGGCGTGCTGCGCAGGGCCAGCATCGGTTGTGCCAGCCTTGTGGTACCCGCTTGCAGGTAGACCGTGGCGATGCTCTCAAAGCGCAGCGCGGCAGTCTGAGCCGCCCAGTCGCTCAGTGTGGATTGCAGGGCCTGGCCTGCGCTGGCACGGGCGATGGCCTGGGCAGCCACCGAGGCGTCGGTGGCCCAGATCACGGCATCAAAGGCCTGGCCGTCCAGCAGCCACTGGCCCTGGTGCTGCAATTGGGTCACGCGTTGGCCCAGGCGCAGCAGCGCGCCATGCTCGGCCAGCCAGGAAGCTGCAGCATCCGGCAACAGACTTGACAGATCGGTACGAGGAATCAGCAGGTTGGAACTGCCCTTGCCGCCCAGCAGGGAATCCTTGAGCACGCGCAAAAACACCTGGCCGCTGGCTCGCTCGCTCGGGGTATTGAGCGCCGAGACACACAACGGCTCAATCAGGCTCTGCATCAGCGCGGGTGACAGACCGTCGCACAGCTGAGCCACCGAGGTCTCAGCTTCGCAATGAAAACCGGAGAGCTGCCAGCGGCTGGTGGTTCGTAACAGTGACCACTTGTCGGCCAGGCTCCAGCCGCGGGCACACAGAATGCCCGCCAGCAGATCCAGCGGCATGGGCCAGTCTGGCAGACGCAGGCCAGAGCCGTCGGGAAACTGCATGCTCAGCGGCAGGCGCAGCAGACTGCTCTCCGGGTACACACCCAGGCTGCGCATCAGGGCCAGGGTTTCGCCATAGGCGCCAATCAGAATGTGCTGGCCGTTGTCCAGCAGCATGCCATTGGGCAGGGTGGAGGGAAGGGCGCGGGCCCGCCCGCCCAGGCTGCGCGACGCTTCAAATAATGTGACCTGGTGCCCGGCTTGTGTGGCACTGACGGCTGCAGCCAAGCCGGCCCAGCCGCCACCGACTACGGCCAGCCGCGAGCCGCTCACATCCGACCCAGGGCTTGCACCTTCCAGGCCAGCCAGAGCTTGCGCAGGGGAGTGAGCTTGATGCGCTGGTGCAGCACCTGGAAGTTGTCGGCCTCGATTTCGCGCAGCAGGGTGCGGTAAATGCTGGCCATCATCAGGCCGGGCTTCTGGGCCCTTCGGTCGGCTACGGGCAACAAGGCCAGAGCTTCTTCATACAGGCCATGGGCGCGCTGTGCCTGAAATTGCATCAGGGCAGTAAAGCGATCGGAGTACATGCGTTTGAGAATCTCATGGGCCTTGACGTCAAAGCGCTGCAAGTCGGAGATGGGTAGGTAGATGCGTCCACGCAAGGAGTCTTCACCGACGTCGCGGATGATGTTGGTGAGTTGCAGCGCCTGGCCCAACGTGTGGGCGTAGGCGGTGGTGGCCGCATCGGTCTGGCCAAAGATGCGCGCCGCCACCTCGCCCACCACGCCGGCCACCAGATGGCAGTAGCGTTGCAGATTGGGGTAGTCGAGGTAACGGGTTTGTTCCAGGTCCATTTGGCAGCCCTCAATCACCGCCTGCAGATGGCGCGCCTCAATGGCGTAGGCGGACGCATGGGGCATCAGCGCCTTCATCACCGGATGGCTGGGCTGGCCGGCAAAGGATTGCGCCACCTCCGACTTCCACCAGGCCAGCTTGGTGGCGGCCACGCCCGCATCGCTGGTCTCGTCCACCACATCATCGACCTCGCGGCAAAAGGCGTAGAAGGCGGTGATGGCGGCGCGCCTGGGCGCAGGTAAAAACAGAAAGGCGTAATAAAAGCTGCTGCCGGAGGCAACGGCCTTTTGCTGGACGTATTGTTCGGGGGTCATGGCTGGATTGTCCCATTGAGTCACGCCGTTTTTTTGACGGCCCTCACATCCATAGCGCGCGCCAGGCCATCAGCAGAAAATCCCGGCCGCGCAGGGTGGGGCGATGGTTCAGCGTGGCGTGCTTCAGGCCTTCAATTTTGTCCAGAATCCGCAGGCCACCCTGCACCACCAGACGCAGTTCCCAGCCCATGCGACCGGGCACTGCATGCACCAGCGGAGCCCCCTGTGCCATGGTTGCGCGGGCCTGTTGCAAGCATTGCGCCAGCATGTAGGTGATCTCCTGGGTTTGGCGCAGCGCCAGCAGATCGGCCTCGATTACCTTATGCCGGCCTTTGGCCTCGGCTGTGAAGTAATAGCGCCCACGCGGGATGTCCACGCTGGGGTCTTGCCAGAAATTGATCAGTTGCAGGGCGGTGCAAATCGCATCGCTTTGCTGCAGCGCCTGCGCGTCGCTCACGCCGTACAGGTGCAGCAGCAAGCGGCCCACCGGATTGGCCGAGCGGCGGCAGTAGTCGCGCAAGTCTGCTTCGGTGGCGTATCCGGCCTGGTCACGGGTTTTTTCCACGTCCTGCACAAAGGCGTCCAGCAGGTCGTGCAGCAGCTGCACCGGTAACAGGTGGGTGTGGATGGTCCGGCCCAGGGCAGTGAACAGGCCGACCCAGCGCGGGTCTAGACCGGTTGTGACATCCTGGCCCGGCTCGGACACCCGTCGCAGTTGCTGGCGATAAGCAGCAAGCGCATCCAGCCGTTCTGGGGCCGAGGCCTGGCCCTCGTCCGCCAAATCATCGGCCGTCCGGGCAAAGTGGTAGATAGCTGCTATCGGCGCGCGCAAATGGCTGGGGCATAGCAGGGACGCAACGGGGAAGTTTTCGTAGTGTTCGATGCGAGCCAGGGTGGGGGTGCTATTCATGCCCCGATTTTGGCTTGACAGGAATGGGCCTGTACAATAAATTACTAACCAGTTGGTCATTAGCAATCGCACTGAAGAATATCAACGTCCCCCAAAATTCCGGGTCTACCTATGCATATCAAGCCTGTATCTCTGTGCCTGCTGCTGTTGGCAGCATTGGGCACTCTGTCCGCCTGTTCCAAGCCGGCGCCGCCTGAAGAGCCGTTGCGGGCGGTCAAGGTGATGACGGTGGGCGAGGACGCGCAGCACAGCACTGTGCAGTATGCTGGCGAGGTGCTGGCCCGCGTGGAGTCGCGACTGGGCTTTCGCGTGGCCGGCAAAATCATGCGCCGCACAGTGGAACTTGGCCAGCGCGTCAAGGCCGGCCAGGTGCTGGCCCAATTGGATCCGCAGGATTACAAGCTTTCGGTTGACGCGGCGCGCGCCCAAGTGGCAGCGGCGGCCACCAACCGTGATCTGGCAGCAGCCGACTTCAAGCGTTACAAAGAGCTGCGTGATCAGAACTTTATCAGCAGCTCCGAGCTAGAGCGACACGACACCACGCTCAAGGCCGCCCAGGCCCAATGGGACCAGGCGCAGGCGCAGCTCAGCGGGCAGGGCAATCAGGTGGCATACACCACGCTGGTGGCTGATGTTTCGGGCGTGGTGACATCGGTGGATGCGGAAGCGGGGCAGGTGGTGGCGGCAGGCACGTCGGTCATACGCATTGCGCAGGACGGAGCGCGCGACGTGCTGTTTGCTGTGCCCGAGGACAAGGTGCAGGCGCTGCATCTGGGCTCAAGAGCCGAGGTCACGCTCTGGGCCAGCCATACGACCTTGCCGGCGACGGTGCGCGAGTTGGCGGCCAGCGCCGACCCGGTGACACGTACCTATGCCGTCAAGCTAGGTTTGGACGCCAAGGATGCGTTGCCGCTGGGCAGCACCGTGTCGGTGACGGTCGCAGCCCTGGGCCATGGCGGCCTGGCCGTGATGAAGTTGCCGACCAACGCCTTTTTTCGTGACGGTAGCAAGAGCGCGGTCTGGGTGCTGGACACGCGCAGCATGACGGTTCAGTTGACGCCGGTGGAAATCGCCACCGCCGATGGCAATGAGGTGGTGGTGAGCAGCGGCATTGCGCCCGGCATGCAGGTGGTGTCGGCCGGTGTGCATGTGCTGCAGCCCGGCCAGAAAGTGACGCTTTATCAGGCCAAGCGGGTGGATGCCGGGGCCGCCCCAGCCTCTGTAGCGGCGGCAGCGAAGTGAGCCGGCCATGAAACAGGAACAAGCCCAAGCGGGCTTTAATCTTTCCCAATGGGCGCTGGAACATGGCCCCTTGACGCGCTATCTGATGCTGGTGCTGCTGTTGTTGGGCGTGGCTGCCTACTTTCAACTCGGTCAAGACGAGGACCCACCCTTTACCTTCCGCGCCATGGTGGTCCAGACCTACTGGCCCGGCGCCACAGCACAACAGGTGGCCGAGCAGGTCACCGATAAACTCGAAACTGCGCTGCAGGAGGTGCCTTATGCCGACAAGATTCGCAGCTATTCCAAGCCCGGCGTGTCGCAGATTACCTTGGAGTTAAAGGATTCATCCAAACCCTCCGAGGTGTCCAATGTCTGGTACCAGGTGCGCAAGAAGATTGGCGACATGCGCGGCACCTTGCCCCAGGGCGTACAGGGACCGTTTTTCAATGACGATTTTGGCGATGTCTATGGCGTGATTTATGCGCTGGAGGGCGACGGTTTCAACTACGCCGAACTCAAGGTTTTTGCCGATGCCGCCCGACTGGAACTGCTGCGCGTGCCGGATGTGGCCAAGGTGGCCCTGTTTGGCGATCAGGACGAAAAGCTGTTTGTGGAAATCTCGCAAAAGCGCCTGGCCCAGATGGGGCTGGACCTGAACCAGGTGCTGTCACAGCTCAGCCAGCAAAACGCGGTGGAAAGCGCCGGTGCAGTGCAGACGCCGCTGGACGTGGTGCAGGTGCGAGTGGCGGGTCAGTTCAAGGCGGTGCAGCAGCTGCGCGACATGCCGATTCGCGGTGCTTCGGGCAAGCAGTTCCGGCTGGGCGATATGGCCGAGATTAAGCAGGCGTATATCGATCCGCCCAGCGTCAAGGTGCACAACCAGGGCAAGGAGGTCATCGCCCTGGGCGTGTCCATGGCCAAGGGCGGCGACATCATCAAGCTGGGCAAGTCCCTGAACCAGGCCTTTGCCAAGATCGCCAAGACCCTGCCAGCGGGAGTCAGCCTGTCCCAGGTGCAGGACCAGCCGCGCGCGGTGTCCGAATCGGTGGGCGAATTTGTGCGCACCCTGATGGAGGCCGTGGTGATCGTGCTGGCGGTAAGCTTTGTGGCCTTGGGCTTTCACCGCCGCCCGGGCGATCATCCCTTGTGGAAGCGCTATAGCGTGGACATCCGCCCGGGGCTGGTGGTGGGCATAACGATTCCGCTGGTGCTGGCAGTCACCTTTTTGGCCATGCATTACTTTGATATCGGACTGCACAAAATTTCTTTGGGCTCGCTCATCATTGCACTGGGGCTGCTCGTCGACGACGCCATCATTGCGGTGGAGATGATGGTGCGCAAGATGGAGGAGGGCTATGACAAGGTGCGCGCCGCCACCTTTGCCTATGAGCTTACCGCCATGCCCATGCTGACCGGCACTTTGATCACCGCAGCCGGTTTTTTGCCGATTGGTATGGCCAGGTCCATGACTGGTGAATACACCTTCGCCATCTTCGCCGTGACCGTCATTGCCCTGGTGCTGAGCTGGCTTGTGTCGGTCTATTTTGTGCCCTATCTGGGTACGGTGCTGCTCAAGGTCAAGCCGCATGTGGCGCAAATCGGTGAGGGCGAAGCGCCTAGCCTGGAGCATTTCGACACGCCGTTTTATGTCGGCTTTCGCCGCCTTCTGAACGCCTGCATCACGCACCGCTGGATCACCATAGGCGCCACGGCCCTGGTGTTTGGGTTGGGCATCGTGGGCATGGGCCAGGTGCAGCAGCAGTTCTTTCCGGATTCGGCCAGGCCGGAAATTCTGGTCGACGCCTGGTTCCCCGAAGGCACCTCCTTCGCAGCCAACGAAGAGGTGTCGCGGCGCATCGAGGCGCGGTTTATGCAGGAGGAGGGCGTTGGCAAGGTGACGACCTGGATTGGCTCTGGCCTGCCGCGCTTTTACCTGTCGCTGAACCAGATCTTTCCGCAGAGCAATGTCGCGCAGTTCATGCTGGTGTCCAAAGACCTGAAGAGCCGCGAGGCGCTGAAGGCCAAGCTGCCGACGCTGCTGGCGCAGGAGTTCCCGGAGGTGCGCGGCCGCGTGCAACTGCTGCCCAATGGCCCGCCGGTGGAATACCCGGTGCAGTTCCGCGTGGTCGGGCCAGACCCGGTGCTGCTGCGCGGCTATGCCGACGCGGTCAAGGCTGCCCTGCGTGCCAGCCCCAACACCCGGGGCGTCAACGACAACTGGCACGAATCCATCAAGGTCTTGCAACTCGATGTGGACCAGGCCAAGGCGCGCGCCCTGGGCGTGACCAGCCAGTCGATTGCGCAGGCGGCACGCACCATTTTGTCCGGCAGCACCATAGGCCAGTACCAGGAGGGCGACAAGCTGATCGACATTGTGTTGCGCCAGCCTCTGCAGGAACGCAGTGCCATCACCGACATTGGTAATGCCTACCTGCCCACGGCCTCGGGCAAGTCGATACCGCTGATGCAAATTGCCAAGCCGGTGTTTGCCTGGGAGCCGGGTGTGCTGTGGCGCCAAAACCGCGACTACGCCATCACCGTGCAGTGCGATATCGTGGAAGGTCTTCAAGGCGCCACCGTAACCGCCGAGTTGCAACCCCGGCTCGACCAGATCAGCGCCCAATGGCCCAACGGCTACCGCATTGATGTGGCTGGCGCGGTGGAGCAAAGCTCCAAGGGCGCGGACTCGATCGTGGTGGGCGTGCCGGTCATGCTGTTCATCACCTTCACCCTCTTGATGCTGCAGCTGCACAGCTTTAGCCGCGCCCTGCTGGTGTTCCTGACCGGCCCGCTGGGTATTGCGGGTGTAGCCGGTGCCTTGCTGCTGCTGAACCGGCCCTTTGGTTTTGTGGCCCTGCTGGGCGTGATTGCCCTGATGGGCATGATCCAGCGCAATTCGGTGATTCTGATCGACCAGATCGAGCAGGACCGGGCTGCGGGCGTGATGGCCTGGGAGGCGATCGTGGAGTCCACCGTGCGCCGTTTGCGCCCGATTGTGCTAACGGCTGCGGCCGCCGTGCTGGCCATGATTCCGCTCTCGCGCTCGGTTTTTTGGGGTCCGATGGCGGTCGCCATCATGGGCGGACTGATTGTTGCCACCGTGTTGACGCTGCTGGCTTTGCCCGCCATGTATGCCGCCTGGTTCCAAATTCGGCGCGACAGCCCGGCGGCAGGTTAAACTAGCAGACTTACCGATTTTAAATGGGTCGCAGTGAGCCGGCGAAGATGCCGGGCGGCGCTGGCCCATTTGTATTTTTTGCGCGGGTGGCGAAATTGGTAGACGCACCAGGTTTAGGTCCTGACGCTGGCAACAGTGTGGGGGTTCGAGTCCCCCCCCGCGCACCACCTTGAGATGGAACAGCATGCCCTCGCGGCTTTGTTCCCAAACTGATTTAGGAGATGAACCATGGCAGTTACTGTTGAAACTCTGGAAAAGCTGGAACGCAAGATCACGCTGACGCTGCCGGTGGGCATCATCCAGAATGAGGTCGAGTCGCGTCTGCGCAAGCTGGCCCGCACCGTGAAAATGGACGGTTTCCGTCCCGGCAAGGTGCCCATGAACGTGGTCAGCCAGCGTTACGGCTACTCGGTGCATTACGAAGTGATGAACGACAAGGTTGGCGAGGCCTTTGCCAGCGCCGCCAATGAAGCCCGGCTGCGTGTGGCCGGTCAGCCCCGCATCACCGAATCCGAAGCCTCGCCCGAAGGCGAAATGGCTTTTGACGCCATCTTTGAGGTGTTCCCCGAAGTCAAGATCGCCGATCTGTCCAGCGCCGCAGTGGAAAAGATTTCCACCGAAGTGACCGACGCCGCCATCGACAAGACGGTTGAAATTCTGCGCAAGCAGCGCCGCACCTTCGCCCAGCGCCCGGCCGACGCCGCAGCGCAGGACACCGACCGCGTGACCGTGGACTTCGAAGGCAAGATCGACGGCGAACCCTTTGCCGGTGGCAAGGCCTCCGACTTTCAGTTCATTCTGGGTGACGGCCAGATGCTCAAAGAATTTGAAGAAGCCACCCGCGGCATGAAGTCAGGTGAGAGCAAGACCTTCCCCTTGGCCTTCCCCGCCGATTACCACGGCCAGGACGTGGCCGGCAAGACCGCCGACTTCATGGTCACGGTCAAGAAAATCGAAGCCGCCCACCTGCCCGAAGTGGACGGCGCTCTGGCCAAGACGCTGGGCATTGCCGACGCTACCGTGGAAGGTCTGCGCGCCGATATCGCCAAGAATCTGCAACGCGAAGTCAAATACCGACTGTTGAACCGCAACAAGCAGGCCGTGATGGACGCGCTGATTGCCAAGGCCGAACTCGACCTGCCCAAGTCCAGCGTGCAAGCCGAACTCGACCGCATGGTGGAAGGCGCGCGCGCCGACCTGAAGCAACGCGGCATCAAGGACGCTGACAAGACGCCGATTCCAGACGACATCTTCCGTCCCCAAGCCGAACGCCGCGTGCGTCTGGGTCTGGTGGTGGCCGAGCTGGTGCGCGCCAATGAGCTGGCGGCCAAGCCCGACCAGATCAAGGCCCATATCGACGAGCTGGCTGCCAGCTACGAGAAGCCTGCCGACGTGGTGCGCTGGTACTACGGCGACAACCGCCGCATGGCCGAGGTGGAAGCCATCGTGATTGAAAACAATGTCACCGAATTCGTGCTGTCCAAGGTCCAGGTGAGCGAGAAGTCGGTATCGTTTGATGAGTTGATGGCACAGAACTGATCTGCCTGAAGACCGGTCAATGGGGCTGGTGCGGGGCTTGTAGTTCCGCACAGTAGCCCCATTTGCTTTTGGGCTCGGGTTTTTGGTTACAGTTGTCAGAACTTTTGTGGAGATGCTATGAACGTGAAATATGCAGCGCCAGGCGCTTTGGACATTCAAGGCCTGGGCATGGTGCCCATGGTGATTGAGCAATCGGGTCGCGGCGAGCGCTCGTACGACATTTATTCACGCCTGCTTAAGGAACGTGTGATTTTTCTGGTCGGCCCGGTTAATGACCAGACCGCCAATCTGGTGGTGGCGCAGTTGCTGTTTCTGGAAAGTGAAAATCCGGACAAGGACATTTCCTTCTACATCAATTCGCCCGGCGGTTCGGTCAGTGCCGGCATGGCGATTTTTGACACCATGAATTTCATCAAGCCCGATGTGTCGACCTTGTGTACCGGTATGGCCGCCAGCATGGGCGCCTTTTTGCTGGCCGCGGGCGCCAAGGGCAAGCGCTTTTCGCTGCCTAACTCCAAGGTCATGATCCACCAGCCCTCCGGCGGCAGCCAGGGCCAGGCCACCGAGATCGAAATTGCGGCACGCGAGATCCTCAAGACGCGCGAGCAGCTCAACAAGATTTTGGCCGAACGCACCGGTCAGCCACTGGACAAGATTGAGCGCGACACCGAGCGCGACTACTACATGACGGCCGAAGAGGCCCGGGACTATGGCGTGGTCGATCAGGTGATCTCCAAGCGTCCCTGAACCTATAGCAGGCTAAGCCCAGCGCCGAGCTGGGGGCACAGGCTTCACCCTGTGGTGACGGTGCCTATGCGCGATTAGGCACCGTTTTTATTTGGTTATCATCCGCGTAACACGTTGTAAAAGGGTACAGAGCACATGGCCGAGAAAAAAGGCAGTTCCAGCGAAAAAACCCTGTATTGCTCTTTCTGCGGCAAAAGCCAGCACGAAGTCAAGAAGTTGATTGCCGGACCATCGGTATTTGTCTGTGATGAGTGCATTGAACTCTGCAATGAGATCATTCGCGACGAGTTGCCGGCAAGCACGCAGGACAAGGACAGCAAGAGCGACCTGCCGACGCCCGCAGAAATCAAGGCCAATCTCGACAATTACGTGATTGGCCAGGAGCCCGCCAAGCGCACGCTGGCGGTGGCTGTGTACAACCACTACAAGCGCCTGCGTCACAAAGAAAAGGCCAAAAAGGACGACGTCGAGCTGGCCAAGAGCAATATTTTGCTGATCGGCCCGACCGGTTCCGGCAAGACCCTGCTGGCGCAGACCCTGGCCCGCATGCTCGATGTGCCGTTTGTGATGGCCGACGCCACCACCTTGACCGAGGCCGGTTATGTGGGCGAGGATGTGGAAAACATTGTTCTCAAGCTTTTGCAGAGCTGCAACTACGAAGTGGAGCGGGCCCAACGTGGCATCGTCTACATCGACGAAATCGACAAGATTTCGCGCAAGTCTGACAACCCATCCATCACCCGCGACGTGTCGGGCGAAGGCGTGCAACAGGCCTTGCTCAAGCTGATCGAAGGCACCATGGCCAGCGTGCCACCCCAGGGCGGGCGCAAGCATCCGAACCAGGATTTCGTGCAGATCGACACGACCAACATCCTGTTTATCTGTGGTGGTGCCTTCTCAGGCCTGGAAAAGGTCATTGAGAACCGCACCCAGTCGTCCGGTATCGGCTTTGGTGCCAGCGTCAAGAGCAAGGCGCAGCGCAGCCTGACCGAGGTGTTCAAGGACGTGGAGCCGGAAGATCTGATCAAGTTCGGCCTGATTCCCGAACTGGTGGGCCGCATGCCGGTGGTTGCCACCCTGGCCGAGCTGACCGAAGACGCGCTGGTGCAAATTCTGACCGAGCCCAAGAACGCCCTGGTCAAGCAATATGCCAAGCTGTTGGCCATGGAAGGTGCGGAGCTTGAGATTCGTCCCTCGGCGCTCAAGGCCATTGCCAAGCGCGCCCTGGCACGCAAGACTGGTGCGCGGGGACTGCGCTCCATTCTGGAGCAGTCGTTGATCGACACCATGTACGAGTTGCCCAATGTGGCGAACGTAGAGAAGGTCGTGGTGGATGAGTCCACCATAGAAGAAAACAAGCCGCCACTGCTTGTCTATCGCGAAGCGGCCAAAAAGGCCTAGTTGTGAATAAGGCCCGCAGCCCTGGTTTTCAGGGCTAAGTGCGGGTTTCGCAAGAAACAGATCAGTCTCACTATTTATAAATTGTGGAGCTTGATTTTGTTGCTTAGCGAACCATATTGAACTGGTTACAAAGAGGTTTACCCATGTCTGGTCACACACCCTTACCCCCTGACGCGATCGATCTGCCCCTGCTGCCCCTGCGCGACGTGGTGGTTTTTCCCCATATGGTGATTCCCCTGTTTGTGGGGCGGCCCAAGAGCATCAAGGCGCTGGAGGCCGCCATGGAAGCCGAGCGGCGCATCATGCTGGTCGCGCAAAAGGCCGCTGCCAAGGACGATCCACTGGTCTCTGACATGTTTGACATGGGCTGCGTATCGACCATTTTGCAAATGCTTAAGCTGCCGGATGGCACCGTCAAGGTGTTGGTGGAGGGCCATCAACGTGCCTTGGTGAATCGTATTGAAGAAGGTGAGTCCCACTTTACCGCCAATGTCTCGCCGATAGAAATGGGCGAAACGGCAGAAGCGCGCAGCAAGAGCAGTGAGGTCGAGGCCCTGCGCCGCGCCGTGATGCAGCAGTTTGACCAGTACGTCAAGCTGAACAAGAAGATTCCCCCCGAAATCCTGACTTCCATTTCCAGCATCGACGATGCCGGTCGGCTGGCCGACACCATTGCCGCGCATTTGCCGCTCAAGCTTGATGCCAAGCAGGCCGTGCTCAGCCTGTCGGGTGTCAAGGCGCGGCTGGAAAATTTGTTTGAACAGATCGAGCGCGAGGTCGATATCCTCAACGTGGACAAGAAGATCCGTGGCCGCGTCAAGCGCCAGATGGAAAAGAACCAGCGCGACTTCTATCTCAATGAGCAGGTGAAGGCGATCCAGAAGGAACTCGGCGAGGGTGAAGATGGCGCCGATATCGAAGAGATTGAAAAGCGCATCAAGTCTGCCAAGATGCCCAAGGAGGCCTTGAAAAAGGCCGAGTCGGAGTTCAAGAAGCTCAAGCTGATGTCACCCATGTCGGCCGAGGCGACCGTGGTGCGCAACTATATTGACGTCCTGACCGGTCTGCCCTGGACCGCCAAGACCAAGATCAAGCACGATCTGGCGCATGCTGAAAGCGTGCTCAACGAAGACCATTACGGTCTGGACAAGGTCAAGGACCGCATCCTGGAATATCTTGCTGTCCAGCAACGGGTAGACAAGGTGAAGGCGCCGATTCTGTGTCTGGTTGGCCCTCCGGGGGTCGGCAAGACATCTCTGGGTCAGTCGATTGCCAAGGCCACCGGGCGCAAATACGTGCGCATGGCACTGGGTGGTATGCGTGACGAGGCGGAGATTCGCGGCCATAGGCGCACCTATATCGGTGCCATGCCCGGCAAGGTGCTGCAGAGCCTGAGCAAGGTGGGCACGCGCAACCCGCTGTTCCTGTTGGACGAAATTGACAAGCTCGGTACCGACTTCCGCGGTGACCCCAGTAGTGCGCTGCTGGAGGTGCTGGACCCGGAACAGAACCACAAGTTTGGCGACCATTACGTCGAGGTAGATTACGACCTGAGCGATGTGATGTTTGTGGCGACCTCCAATTCCATGAATATCCCCCCGGCCCTGTTGGACCGCATGGAAGTGATTCGCCTGGCCGGTTACACCGAAGACGAAAAGACCAATATCGCCATCACCTATTTGCTGCCCAAGCAGATGAAAAACAACGGCGTGAAAGAGTCTGAGTTGTCGATTGCCGAAGACGCGGTGCGCGACATCGTGCGCTATTACACGCGTGAAGCCGGTGTGCGGGCGCTGGAGCGGGAGCTCTCCAAGATTTGCCGCAAGGTGGTCAAGGGCTTGTTGCTCAAAAAACTGTTGCCCCAGGTGCTGGTGAATGCCGAAAATCTGAACGACTATTTGGGTGTGCGCAAGTACACCTACGGACGCGCCGAACAGCAAAACCAGGTTGGACAGGTCTGCGGTTTGGCATGGACCGAGGTCGGTGGCGATTTGCTGACGATAGAAGCCGCACTCACGCCGGGCAAGGGCGTGATCACGCGCACCGGTTCGCTGGGCGATGTGATGAAGGAGTCGGTCGAGGCAGCGCGCACCGTGGTGCGCAGTCGTGCGCGTCGGCTTGGCATCAAGGATGAGGTGTTCGAGAAAAAGGACATTCACATTCACGTGCCCGATGGTGCAACGCCCAAGGATGGCCCCAGCGCAGGCGCTGCCATGACCACCGCCTTTGTGTCCGCTCTGACCGGCATACCGGTGCGCGGCGATGTGGCCATGACCGGCGAAATTACCCTGCGAGGCGAAGTGACCGAGATCGGCGGCTTGAAGGAAAAACTGCTGGCGGCCTTGCGCGGTGGCATCAAGACGGTGTTGATTCCGGAAGCCAATGCCAAGGATTTGCAGGACATCCCCGCGAACGTCAAGAACGGTTTGGAAATTGTGCCGGTGCGATGGATCGACCAGGTGCTGGAGTTGGCGCTGGAAACCAAACCCGTGCCCTTGCCTGACGAGGAACCGGTGCCAGTGGTTGTGGAGGTCGTCAAGGCCGTTGAAGCGCAGGGCTCGGTAAAGCACTAAAAGTTGCCGGGTAATTTTTCGAATGTTTGCTGGCAAGGTAAAAAGTACGCTATAATTTGAGGCTTGAAGCGCGGGAATAGCTCAGTTGGTAGAGCGATACCTTGCCAAGGTATAGGTCGAGAGTTCGAGCCTCTTTTCCCGCTCCAAAATCCTAAAAGGGGAAGCGCAAGCTTCCCCTTTTACTTAGTCGAAAAACTGAGTGGGAAATAAGGGCGCGATAGCAAATCGGTTATGCCCTGGATTGCAAATCCAGTTAGCCCGGTTCGACTCCGGGTCGCGCCTCCAGAAATATTCTGGCATGCCTCGTCATTCTTTGGTGGCGGGGCATTTTTGTTCCACAATAGCTCACGTGCCCGAGTGGTGAAATAGGTAGACACATCGGACTTAAAATCCGCCGCTTCGTGAATAACGGGCATACCGGTTCGATTCCGGTCTCGGGCACCATTTGCACAACTACACTCGACACCATGCCACGCTATAACGCTCCATTCGAAATTCATGTCCACGGACAGGTGCCTTTGCGGGCGGATGTGGGATTCGACGCGCTGCAGGAATCACTCAGACCCTTGTGGAAATACGCCGGTTGCCGCTCCTTGTCCGATGGTGCCCAGAGCTCCTATGAAGATGAACCCGGCATACAGTTCGATGCAGAAGAGCATGTTCTGCAAATGTGCTGGACGGTGGCCGGTGACGAGGACTTTCGGCAAACGCTGGACGAGGTCTGCATGAACCTGAATGAAATTGCCGACACGGGCGCGGCGATTGAGGTCACTTTCTACGATGCTGATTTTGACAGCGAGGATGCGCCGGCTTCCGCAGAGTCGCGCGACGACTTTCTGATGCTGTTTGTCGGCCCCAATCCGGCCGCCATCATGCAGGTTCAGCGCGATCTGCTGGTGCAAGACCTGATCAACATGATGGAGCGCCATTTCGACGGCTCCGAACTCGGTGGCGTGGTGGCCGAGGTGGACAAATTGTTTGCAGCGCGCTTTGATGCGCTGGTGCATTCACTTGAAATAGGCAAGCCGCCGCGCGGCTCGGGAGGCAACCACGGTGGCCATGGTGGAGGACGCAAGCCACGCCACCTGCACTGAGAACGCGTAACCGATATGCTCAAAAAAATAAGCGTTCAACAAATTCAAATGGGGATGCACTTGAAGGAGTTTTGTGGCTCCTGGATGGAGCATCCTTTTTGGCGCAACGGTTTTGTGATCACCGACCCCAAAGACATTGAGAGCATTCTTGCCAGCAGCATCAAAGAAGTCTGGATTGACTGTGGCAAGGGCCTGGATGTTGCGCCCGGCGAAGTGGCCGTGTCCGAGGCGGAGTCAGACGCCCAGGTGGACGAGGCCTTGGAACAGGTCGTGCTTGATCGGCGCAATGTGGCGCCCTTGTCGACCGCGGCTGAAATCGAGAATGCCACCAAGATCTGCCTGCAGTCCAAGCGTGCCGTGATTTCCATGTTTGAAGAGGCGCGCATGGGCAAGGCGGTGGATACCGGTGGCGCCAAAAAGTTGGTGGAGGAAATCACCGACTCGGTGGCGCGCAATCCGGGTGCACTGATCAGCCTGGCCCGCCTCAAAACGGCGGACGACTACACCTATATGCACTCGGTGGCGGTCTGCGCCATGATGGTTGCGTTGGCCAAACAGTTGAGGCTGGACGAGGAGCAGGTGCGTCTGGCCGGGCTCGCGGGCTTGATGCACGACATTGGCAAGGCCATGATTCCCATGGAGATACTTAACAAACCGGGCAAGCTGACGGTGGCCGAGTTTGAGATCGTGAAGCAGCATCCGCGCGAGGGCCATACCCTGTTGCTGACTGGGCACGATGTGGACCCCTCCGTACTGGATGTGTGCTTGAACCACCACGAAAAAGTGGATGGTTCAGGCTATCCTGCGGGACTCAAGGACGCGCAGATCAGCCTGTTTGCAAAGATGGGTGCGGTGTGCGATGTCTATGACGCCATTACCTCCAACCGTCCGTACAAGGCCGGTTGGGATCCCGCCGAATCACTGCGCCGCATGGCCGAGTGGGCCAAGGGGCACTTTGATATCCAGGTGTTCCAGGCCTTCGTTAAAAGCCTGGGCATTTATCCGATTGGCAGTCTGGTGCAGCTCAGTTCGGGGCGCCTGGGTGTGGTGGTGGAGCAGACTGGCAAGTCCTTGACGACGCCATCGGTTAAGGTGTTCTTTTCCACCAAGTCCAATATGCGCATCGTCCCCGAAATTATCGATTTGTCCAAGCCGGGTATCGCAGAAAAAATCGTCAGTCGCGAAGACCCCGCCAAATGGCGCTTCGGGGACCTGAATGAATTGTGGTCGGGAATCGCCAGTTGATGCGCAGGGTGGAGTCGGTCAGGCTCTTTGTGCAAAGCTCCAGGCCAGTTCAGCCAGTGGCCTGGCACTCGCGCCTGAGCTTGCGGCCTGGGCGCTGGAGGCGGTACCCGATTCTGCGCGTTTGGCGATGCCTTGCAGGATGGCGGCGATGCGGAACATGTTGTACGCCATGTAGAAGTTCCAGTCCTGCGCAAGTTGCTCGGGCGTGGTCAGACCGGTGCGCTCACAATAGCTGCGGATGTAAGCCTGTTCACTCGGAATGCCCAGGGCCTTCAGGTCGAGACCGGCGATACCGCGGAACATGCCACTGGGAATGTTCCAAGCCATGCAGTGGTAGCTGAAGTCGGCCAGGGGATGGCCCAGGGTCGAGAGTTCCCAATCCAGTACCGCAATCACTTTGGCTTCGTTGGCATCAAACATCAGGTTGTCTAGACGGTAGTCGCCGTGGACGACGCTCAACATGGCCTCGTCGCGCGCCATGGCGGGAATGTTCTGCGGCAACCAGGCCATCAAAGAATCCATCTCGGGGATGGCCTGGGTGATCGATGCAACATACTGGCGGCTCCAGCGGCCGATCTGGCGATCGAAATAGTTGCCGGGCTTGCCATAGTTGCTCAAGCCTTGGTGCGCCACGTTGACGCTGTGCAGGCAAGCGATGACGCGGTTCATTTCGTCATAAATGGCCGCCCGCTCAGATACCTCCATGTCCGGCAGCAGCGGGTCCCAAAGGACGCGCCCGTCCATGTACTCCATCAAGTAAAAGGCCCGGCCTATGACCGACTCATCTTCGCACAGGCAGAGCATGCGGGGTACCGGGACCTGGGTGTCGGCGAGGCCGCGCATGACCGTAAATTCCCGCTCCACAGCGTGCGCCGAGGGCAGCAGCTGCGCCACCGGTGCCGGCTTGGAGCGCATGACATAGTTGCCGCTGGGCGTCACCAGTTTGTAGGTGGGATTGGACTGGCCGCCCTTGAACATCTCGACCCGGATTGGGCCCTTGAATCCGGGCAGCTGTTGTTCCAGCCACGCCGTAAGGGTCGCCACATCGAACGCATGCTTGCCGGTAGCGGCTCGGGTGCCAAGAAAATTTTCAAATTCACTCATAAGGTATTGGTCTTTTCAATGATCGGCTTCGGCAATGCGCATCAGCGATTGCCGGTCACGAATGACCAGGCCGCCAGGCTCTATGCCAATAATGTTTTCGCGCTCCATGCCCTTGAGCTCCTGGTTCACCCTTTGCCTAGATGCGCCCAGCAGTTGCGCCAGCTCCTCCTGCGCCAGGTGCAGCCCGATGCGCACCTCGCTGGCGTTGCTCAGCGAGGGTACGCCATAGCTGCGCACCAAGTGCAACAGCTGCTTGGCCAGGCGTGCCCGCAAGGGCAGGGTGTTGAGGTCCTCCACCAGGCCGTAGAGCTGGCGTATGCGCCGTGCATTCAGGCGCAGCAGTGCCTCGTAGAGTTCCACATGGTTGGCCAGAATCTTCTTGAAGTCGGCCCTGGCCACGCACAGAATGGTGCTTTCGCCGTGGGCATAGGCGTCATGGGTTCTGCGGTCACCGTCAAAGATCGAGACATCGCCAAACCAGATGCCAGGCTCCACATAGGTCAGGGTGATCTGCTTGCCGGAGATCGACGTGGAACTTACCCGGATCGCCCCCTTGGCACAGGCCATCCACTCCTCCGGTGGCTCGCCTCGGGCGGTGATCAGATCGCCATCCTGGTGGCGCCTGACGTAGGCACAACGCAGGATGTCGTGGCGCAGCGAAGGCGAGAGCGAGCAAAACCAGCGCCCGGCGTTGATGGCCGCGCGCTCGTCGATGGTCAGAATGGGTTCGTCCATAGCCTTTTGGTTGTACTTTTCGAAAGCCGCATTGTCCGCGTCGCGTGGCGGCTTGGCACGGTGGCCTGTCGCCAGCGTGTCAGCAGGCGGATCGCGGGGCATGCTGTATGCCACAAGCGACATTCCTCTGGCTTGCAGCTCGGTACTTTTGCTTCAAGTATGGACTATATCGGCGACCGCGCAGAATGCTCGCTTGCATGTGACAAAATGACTCCAAGATATGAAGCTCCACAGTACAACCCAATTCGCAGCGATATGCATGGTGTGGACGCTCGCTTATACGCCGGCATCGGCATTGACGCTGGGCCGCATGCATGGTGGCGTGTTGCTGGGCCATGAACTGGATCTCACGGTACAGGTGCAGTTTGTGCCCGAGGAAGATGTTTCTGCGGCGTGTTTTGTTGCCGATGTTGCTTATGGCGAAACTCCTGTGCCGCGCAGCCGCATTACGGTGTTATCCCAAGCGGGAACCCAGCCCCAAACCCAAGTGCTCCGTGTCCGCTCCAGCGCGCGTGTGGACGAGGCCGTGGTGAGCGTCAATCTCACGGCGGTGTGCGCGCCCAATGCGTCGCGTCGTTATGTGATGCTGTCAGACGTGCTCAGCGAATCGCTTAGTGGCGCAGCACAGCCTGCTGCAGCAGTGCACAGCGCGGCCGCTGTAGGCAAGGAGCTGTCGCAGCCGCCTATGGTGGCCATTGCCCAATCGGCAAGAACTTCGGTCGCAGTTGCCAAGCGGCCAGCACCCAAGGCGGTAAGCCCCAAGGCGAAAGTTCTCGCTGCACCCAAAGCCGTGACTGCTACCGAACATGATGGCGCAGTCAAGGCGCTGAAACAGGCCCAGGCGGCCGCGCTCGAAGACTTGCAGCGGCGCGTCGATGCCATTTCAAAATGGCAGGACCAAAGCCACACGGCAGATGACTTGTTGAAAGTCGAAGCGCGTCAAAAGGCGCTGGAATCGGAGCTCAAGGCATTGCATCTTTTGAGCGCCAAGAACCAGCAGAGCATTCAAACCTTGTCGGCCGCGCTGGACAAGGCGGAGTCGGGAAATTACCCTAGCTTTCTGATCTATGGGCTGGGCGCGCTGCTGGCTGGCTGTTTGGCGTCGCTGGCGTTTGTGTTGATCCGGTTGCGCCGCAGCGGGGGTGATGCCTTGCCCTGGTGGTCGGAGTTTGATAAGGTTGGACGTGGCGAAACGCAGCCCCTGCAGGAGGCTCCCTCCAGTAGAGTCGAAGCCCTCAGCCCGGGGCTTGCCAAGCCAGTTGCTTCAGCAGGCGCAATGGTCGCCGCCGCGCCGGTGGCCAGGGCGGAGGAGGTCGAAGCGGTCAGCGAGTCATTCTGGCCGCAGGTCGCCCCTGTGCCGCCTGAGCCCGTTCGCGCGGCTGCGCCTGCGGCCGTCGCAGCGTCTGGACACGTGCCAACCGGCCATGCGAGCCTGCGGGCCATCAGCACCAAGGAAATGCTGGATGTGCGCCAGCAGGCAGAATTCTTCATGGCGCTGGGACAACACGACGATGCCGTCCAATTGTTGGAAACCAGCATCCAAAGCAGTGCTGAGGCCAATCCGCTGGTCTATCTGGACCTGTTGAAAATATTCCACACGCTGAGTCGACGTTCGGAATTTGAGCAGGTCCGTACCGAATTTAATCAGCAGTTCACCGGCCGCATACCCGAATATTCCAGCTTCCTGTTGGAAGGTAATGGGTTGGAAGCCTACGACGATATTTGCCAGCAAATTGTCGTCCTATGGCCGACCGAGTACACAGTGGATTTCATCGAGCAGTGTCTGGTCAGAACCGCTGAAGACGATCCTGAACAGGGTATAGACCTGCAGGCGTTCAAGGACTTGCTGCTGCTTTACGGCGTGCTCAAGCGCCTGGACCAGACTCCTGATTCCCAGATAGTGCCCTTTAGCGCATCACGCGCCGCGCCATCGCCGAGCGCTCCACAGCACACCTCGGTTGCGAGCGAGGCGCCGACGGCTGCATCCTTCCCTGTGCTGACCGGTGCACCGGCGCCAAGCGAGAAGCCGGTAGCTGACCTGGACATCGACCTGGACCTGGACCTGGATTTGAACTTCGATCTCGATCTGGATCTGGGCGCCGAGCCGGATAAAAAAGTGCCAAGCGACAACCTGATTGACTTCGACATGTCGGGCTATAACTTGTCCAAGGCGCCCAGGGACGCTAAGAAATAAACAACCGTCAGCGGCGCACCTGGAGTGCGCCCGGATTGACGATATTCGTTGGCGTGCCCTTGATGAAATTCACCACGTTGTCAAAAGCGGTGCCGAAATATTCCTCGTAATTGGATTGTTCGACGTAGCCGATGTGGGGTGTGCAAATGCAGTTTTCCAGACGCAAGAGCGCATGACCCTGAAGAATCGGCTCGGTTTCAAACACGTCCACTGCGGCCAGTCCGGGGCGTCCCCGGTTCAGTGCGCTTATCAAGGCATCTGGCTCGATCAACTCGGCGCGTGAGGTGTTCACCAGAATGGCAGTCTGCTTCATGAGCGCCAGATCGGCGGCTGTGACCAGATGCTGCGTGGCGATGTTCAGACGCAAATGCAGGGACAGTACATCGGAACACGAAAAAAACAGTTCCCGGCTTGGCGCTGCCAGGTAACCGTCACGAAGCGCGGCTTCACGTGAAGCTTCGCTACCCCACACCAAGACATGCATGCCAAATGCCTTGCCGTAGCCCGCCACCAACTTGCCAATGCGCCCGTAACCCCAGATGCCCAGGGTCTTGCCGATCAGCGTGGTGCCCATTCCAAAATTGGGCGGCATGGAGCCCGATTTGAGTCCCGACTGCTGCCACGCACCATGCTTCAGGTTGCCTATGTAATGGGGCAAGCGTCGCATGGCCGCCATGACGAGTGCCCAGGTCAACTCCGCCGGGGCGACGGGCGAGCCCACACCTTCCGACACCGCAACGCCACGCTCGGTGCAGGCCTGCAGATCGATATGGCTGCCGGCACGCCCAGTTTGTGAGATCAGCTTGAGTTTGGGTAGTTTTTCTATCAACATGCGGCTGATATGCGTGCGCTCACGGATCAGCACCAGAACGTCGGCATCTTTCAGGCGAACCGAGAGTTGACCGAGTCCCTTCACGGTGTTGGTGTACACCTTGGCCTGGTAGGGCAGGAGCTTGCTGGCGCATTCCAACTTGCGCACGGCGTCTTGGTAGTCGTCCAAAATCACAATATTCATAGCCCCAATTGTGCCTTGAGTAGAGACCGCCAAAACGGCCCACCGCTACAGACAGCCGCGCCAGGCGCAAACGCCAGTCGGAGGAACGTGCCGCTGCGATCTCAGTGCAGTGCCGCCTCGCGTTCAACCAGCCGGTCCAGCTCGGCGCAGACATCGGCCATGCGCCCGGAAATTACCAGGCGTCCGGTGCAGGACCGGGGTTGACCGGTTTCCACCACACGCAATACCCGCAAGGGCATGACCCGTGCGTTCACCGGTTTGCTGGCCAGCGCAATGCCTTCGTCGCCGCGATGGCCGACCCTACGCAGCGCAGACGCAGACTGCGTCATGGGAACAGGTGCGTCCCACATGAAGCGTTGAAGGCCCGACAACAGTTTGTGTTGGAAGATCAGAGCGATGTTCATAAGTGTTCTGCCTAATGGGTTTGCGAGTGTGTGGGTTTGCGGGTTTACATGAGCATGGTGTTGCGGATCAGGCCTACAGCCAGGCCTTCGATTTCAAACGGCTCGCCCGGTTCCACCACAATGGTCTGGTAGTCCGGGTTTTCAGGATGCAACTCGATCAGCAGCTTGTTTCTGCGAAAGCGCTTGACCGTCACCTCATCGCCCAAGCGCGCCACGATGATCTGGCCGTTTTTAGCCTCTTTGGTGGCCTGCACCGCCAGCAGGTCACCGTCCATGATGCCGGCGTCGCGCATGGACATGCCGCGCACCTTGAGCAGATAGTCGGGTTGGCGCTGGAACAGACTGTTTTCCACATAATAGGTTTTGTCCACATGCTCCTGAGCGAGAATCGGTGAGCCCGCTGCCACACGACCAATCAGCGGCAAGGCCAGTTGGGCCAAAACCTGCAAAGGCGAGGAATATTGCTTGATTCTGGATTCATTGATGGAACGCAGCGTTTCACTGCGCAGGCGGATGCCGCGCGATGTGCCGCTGACCAGTTCGATCACACCCTTGCGCGCCAGAGCCTGCAAATGTTCTTCGGCGGCGTTGGCAGACTTGAAGCCAAGTTCACTGGCAATTTCTGCCCGGGTCGGTGGCGCGCCGGTGCGCGCAATAGCGCTTTGGATCAGCTCCAGAATCTGTTGCTGCCTGGCAGTGAGTTTGGGACTTTCTAGCATGCTGACTCCTTGGGCGTAAGGTGGTACTGGCTGTGGGTCTGTACATACTGTTTTCCCATCCAGTAGCTGTATTTTTAACCAGTTTATTTATTTTGACAAGAGGCGCGCGACAAAATGGCTGAAATAGTTGCTTTCCTGGGAATGGGGGGCACGATTGCCGGTACCGCCCAAAGCGCGGACGACAACGTGGGCTACACCGCAGCGCAGCTCGGCGTGCAAAACTTGCTGCAGTCGGTACCGGGGCTGACTCGCATTCTGGGCGCCAGGCAGGCTTTGGCCGAGCAGGTCTGCCAGATTGACAGCAAGGACCTGATGCATGCCGATTGGGCGGCGCTGCTGGGTCGGCTCAAGCACAATCTGGCGCGGCCCGATGTCAGGGCCGTGGTGATCACCCACGGCACCGATACCCTGGAGGAAACCGCCTATTTCCTGTCGCGCGCCCTGGCCCCGGAACTGTTGGCGCACAAGCCCGTGGTGCTGACCTGCGCCATGCGGCCCGCCAGTTCATTGAATCCGGACGGGCCCGGCAATCTGGCGGATGCTGCCACGCTGGCAGTCTGGCCCGGCGCGCGTGGCGTGCTGGTGGTGTGCGGCGGCAAGATCCACGGTGCGGCCCAGGTGCAAAAGGTCCATCCCTACCGCGTCGACGCCTTTGACTCGGGCGAGGCCGGACCGCTGGGACTGGTGGAGGAGGGACGGGTGCGTCTGCTGGCGGATTTTCCACGAGCAGACCATGGACAGGCTGCGGTGGATGTCGAAGCACTGCAGGCTAAGGGCTGGCCGCGCGTGGAAATCTTGCTGAGCCACGCCGGCGCGGGTGGCGGTCTGCTGCGCGCCCTGCTGCGTGAACCAGAGGGCGAAGCGCCGTTGCGTGGCATCGTCGTGGCCGGCACCGGTAATGGCACCATTCACAGGGAAATGGATGCAGGCTTGCTGCTGGCGCAGGCTCGTGGTGTGCGCGTGGTGCGGGTCAGCCGCTGTGCCTATGGTCAGGTGGTGGGTGATGCGCCCGAGGCGGTGGCTTTTAGTAAATATGCCCTGTCGGCGGTGAAGGCACGCATTGCCCTGATGTTGGACATCGCCAGCGAGGCCTAGGCCGATTGCACCTCGCCAAAGCAAAGGGCCGCTTCGAGCGGCCCTTTTTGCGCGTGCGAAAGGTTTACTGGGACAGTGCCTCAAACGCGCGTGCCGTGATCGCGTCGACATCGCCGGTGCCGCTGATGGCCCGGTATTTTGGGGCCGAGGAAGCGTCCTTGGTGGCCCATTCGGAGTAATAGGCGACCAGGGGACGGGTCTGGGCGCTGTACACGTCCAGACGCTTCTTGACGGTCTCTTCCTTGTCGTCTTCGCGCTGAATTAGCGGCTCGCCGGTGATGTCGTCCACGCCTTCTACCTTGGGCGGATTGAACTTTACGTGGTAGGTGCGACCGGATGCGGCATGCGAGCGGCGACCGCTCATGCGTTCCACAATGGCTTCAAAAGGCACGTCGATTTCCAGCACGTAATCGAGCTGCACGCCGGCTGCCTTCATGGCATCGGCCTGCGGAATGGTGCGCGGAAAACCGTCAAATAAAAAGCCCTTGGCGCAATCCGCCTGGGTCAGGCGTTCCTTGACCAGATTGATGATCAGCTCGTCGCTGACCAGGCCGCCGGCTGCCATCACCGCCTTGGCTTCCAGGCCCAGTGCGGTGCCGGCCTTAACCGCTGCGCGCAGCATGTCGCCCGTGGAAATTTGCGGAATGCCGTACTTCTGGCAAATGAATGTGGCTTGTGTGCCCTTGCCAGCGCCGGGTGCGCCCAACAGAATCAGTCTCATGGAACCCCTCTTTATTGCTTGAACTGTTAAGAATAGCATGACAGGGCTGCCTGCTACCTTACAAACTAAGCGCGCTCAGTCGGCGTTTGCGAAGTGCCTGCGCACCCGCTCCAGATCTTCTGCAGTATCGACCCCGGCCCCGGCTGCCGCGTCGTTGACGTGTACCGCGATCTGGTAGCCGTGCCAGAGCGCGCGCAGCTGTTCCAAGGCTTCGGTGATTTCCATCGGCGCCTGGGTCAGGCTGGGAAAGCGGCGCAAAAAGCCGACACGGTAGGAGTAGATGCCGATGTGGCGAAGCGGTGCCGGTTGCGCCAGCGCGTCAATGCCCGTGGCATAGCCGTCGCGCCACCAGGCGATGGGCGCACGGCTGAAATACAAGGCCAGTCCGGCAGCGTTCAAGACCACCTTGACCACATTCGGGTTCTTGAAATCCTCCACCGAAGCGATGGCGTGCGCCGCCGTTCCCATGCTGGCCATTGGCTGACTGAGCAAGAGCTCGGCCACCGCCCGTACCAGGTCCGGGTCAATCAAGGGCTCGTCGCCCTGCACATTGACCACGATCTCGTCATCCCCCAGACCGAGCAGCTCGCAGGCCTCGGCCAGGCGGTCGCTACCGGAGGCATGGTCTTCGCGCGTCAGAATGGCTTCCACGCCATGGCGCTGGCAGGCCTGGATGATGCTGTCATGGTCGGCGGCCACCACAATGCGTGCGGGCAGCTGCAGGCCTGCTGCCACGCGCTGCGCCACGCGCACCACCATCGGTAGGCCGGCAATATCGGCCAGCGGCTTATTGGGCAGACGGGTGGATGCCAGCCGCGCCGGAATCAGAACGGTAAACGCCATGGCTGCAGGCGCCTACAGGCCCAACTCGGCGTCACTCAGCGTGCGCGCCTCGTTCTCCAGCAGGATTGGAATGCCGTCGCGCACCGGGTAGGCCAGGCGCGCCGAGCGGGAGATCAGCTCCTGCTTTTCGCGGTCAAATTCAAGTCGACCCTTGGTGATGGGGCAGACGATCAGTTCAAGCAGTTTGGTGTCCATGGCTGGATGATAACTTTGTGGCAAGCAAGGGTTCCAGCAGGCGGTCCAAGGCGGCCAGAAAAGCCGGCTCCAGGGTCTGGACCAAGGGCACTGCTAGTGCTTGGGAAAAGTGTTTCCAGAGTTTGACCGCGTCCTTTTCGGTACAAAGTACTTGGTAGCCCTGCAGTGCGGCGACGTCGAGTTGCGAAAAATCGACATGGTCGGGCAGAGCCATGGTGCGCTCCAGCACCAGGCCAGCAGCGCGCAGGGAGGCGAAAAAAACCTCGGGCTGGGCAATGCCGGCCAGGGCCAGCAGGGGCGGCCTCAAGCGGTGCAGTGCATGGCGCGAGCCATCCGCCGCAATCGCGTGGCTGGCCAGCGTGCGTTTCGCCCTAAAGCCGTCAAAGGCAGGAGTGGCCCCGGTATGCAGAACCAGCAAGCGCTCATCGGTTTGTCCCACGCGGGCGAGGGGTTTGCGCGGCCAGGGCTCGCGCAAGGGGCCACTGGGCAGCAGCCAGCCGTTGCCCAGGCCGCGGTCATCAAACACGCAAACCTCCAGGTCGCGCCGCAGGGCGTAGTGCTGCAACCCGTCGTCGCAGAGGATGATGTCGGTTTGCGGGTGCGCGGCCAGCAGGGCGCTTGCGGCATCCCAACGGCGTGGTGCCACAAACACCGGCACAGCGGTGGCGCGGGCCATCAGCAGGGGCTCGTCGCCCACCTGTTCGGCGTCATCGCTTGGGAGCACCGCGCGCACATCTTGGCCGCTGCGCCCATGGCCTCTGGAGACCACGCCGACCTGTAATCCACGGGCCTTGAGGTGTTGGGCGAGGGCTATGGTGGTCGGGGTTTTTCCGGCCCCACCCACGATGGCATTGCCCACCACCAGCACCGCACAATCCACGCTCCGAGATGGCAACACGCCCAGCCGGTATAGCAGGCGGCGCAAGCCCACCAGGCAGGCATAGAGCAGGCTGAGCGGCAGCAGCAGACTGGCAATCCAGCCGCGGCGCGTCCAACTGCGCGTCAGGGTGCTACCCAATAATTGATTTAAACCACCAGCTTTGGGCATGGCCTCAGTGGGGCTCGGCCTGGGACGAGGATTGCGTGGCAAAGCTGATGCGGTTCAGTCCGGCACTGCGCGCCGCCTCCATCACGGTCACCACCGCCTGGTGCCTGGCATTGGCATCGGCGCTGATCACCACCACGGTTTCCTTGTCGCCCTTTGCCACCTCGGCCAGTGCCGCAGTCACGGCCTCCAGGCTGCGTTCGCTCAGCAGCTGGTGATTCACGCTGTAATTGCCCTCAGCACCAATGGCGACTATCAGCTCCTTGGGGTCGTTGCGCTGCGCATCGGTATCTGCTACCGGCAGTGTGACCTGCAGCTCGGTGAACTTGCTGTAGGTGGTGGACAGCATTAGAAAGATCAACACCACCAGCAGCACGTCGATGAACGGAATCAGGTTGATCTCTGGCTCGTCTCGGGTCTTGTGTCGGAACTGCATAGGGCTGTGACTATTTGCGCAGGGACTTGAGGTGGCGCGCCAGGCGGTCCGCGTCCAGTTCCAGCTTCATCAGGTATTCGTCCACCTGGGCGCGAAAATAGCGCCAGAAGATCAGCGACGGAATCGCCACGATCAGTCCGAAGGCGGTGTTGTACAGCGCAATCGAAATGCCATGCGCCAACTGCGCCGGGTTGCCAGCACCGGGCGTCTGCGAGCCAAAAATATCAATCATTCCCACCACCGTGCCAAACAGGCCCATCAGTGGCGCGGCCGAGGCAATCGTGCCCAGCGCGCTGAGGTAATGCTCCAGACGGTGCGCCACCTGGCGACCGACGTTTTCCATGCTGGCACGCAGGTCTTCTTCGCTGATCAGCGGCTCGGCGTTCATGGCCCGCAGCCCGCTGGCCAACACCTCGCCCAATGCGGAATTTTTTTCCAGCTGGTTGATGACGTCGACCTGGGGAATGCCCTTGCGGGTCACGCTCAGCACCTCGTCATAAAGGCGCAGCGGCACCACCTTTTTGCCTTGCAGGCTGATGAGGCGGTCGATGATGATCGCCAGGGCGAGGACCGAGCATGCGAGCAGGGGCCAAATGGGCCATCCTGCGGCTTGTATGATGGAAAACAAGGGTTCCCCTCCGATGAGTGTGCTGCCGGATTATGGCGCAGGCCATGGCCAACCCCGCCCGGAGCCGCGCCAAATCAGCGCCTTGACACTTTGATGACATTTGCAGCAGAAAAAAATCCAATGAAATCAAGCTACTTGCACCACAACATCAGGCCTTGCGGGGTGCTGGAATGCGCATTGCATGGCAGCCAACGCGGTGCGGCCCATGCCGTTTAGCCAGGCGCAAAGCGCGCAGCCGCGCGTCTGGCCGGTAGGTGCCCTGTGCCGCGCCATTGCCGACGCGCTGGAGTCGCGCTTCAACCCGGTGACGGTGGCCGGGGAAATTACCGGCTTTTCGCGCGCCGCCAGCGGCCACTGCTATTTTTCGCTGAAAGACGCCAGCGGCCAGCTGCGCTGCGCCATGTTCCGCCGCGCGGCAAGCCTGCTGGAGTTTGCGCCGCGCGATGGCGACAAGGTGGAGCTGCGCGGCCGCCTGGGCGTGTACGAGCCACGTGGCGAGCTGCAGCTGATTGTGGAAAGCCTTAGTCGCGCCGGTCAGGGAAGTCTGTTTGAGCAATTTCTGCAGCTCAAGGCCAAGCTGGAAGCGCAGGGCCTGTTTGATGCGGCACGCAAGCGAGCCTTGCCCGAGATGCCGCGTGGCATTGGTGTGGTCACCTCGTTGGGCGCTGCCGCCCTGCACGACGTGGTAAGCGCCTTGCAGCGGCGCGTACCGCATATCCCGGTGCTGATTGCCCCGGCATCGGTTCAGGGCGACGCTGCGCCGCGTGAACTGGTGCGGGCTTTGGAGTCGCTCTACGACCTAGCAGAGGGCAGGGCGCCGCGTACCGGCCTGGCCCAGCCAATCGACGTCATCCTGCTGGTGCGGGGGGGCGGCGCCATGGAAGACCTGTGGGCCTTTAACGACGAGCAGTTGGCCCATACCATCGCCAGCAGCCCGGTGCCTGTCATCAGCGGCGTTGGCCATGAAACCGACTTCACGATTGCCGACTTTGTGGCCGACCTGCGCGCACCCACGCCCACCGCCGCAGCCGAGCTGGTCAGCGCCAGTTCCGAGTCGTATCTGCGCACCCTGGATGAATTGCAGGCGCGTCTGCGCAAGACCCTGACGCATTCGCTAGAGCGCGAGGCCCAGCGCGTGGACCATTTGGGCGACCGCATCGGCCGCCCGTCGGGCGCCATGCTGCGGCAACGCTCACTTTTGGGTTCTCTGCAGCAAGGCATGGCCCACGCCCTCAGCCGCAATCTGCAAGGCAGACAAAACGCCCTGAGCTTGCTGCAACACAACCTGCCGCGCGCCAAGCAGCAGGCCTTGCAGCGTCTGAACGAAGCCTGCAGCCGCGCCGAGCTGCGCCTGAGCGCCCTGGACCCGGCACGGGTGCTGCAGCGCGGCTACGCCTGGCTCACCCATGAGGACGGCAGGCCCATCACCGGCGTGGGCCAGGTCCACGCGGGCCAGAAGCTGCAAGCCACCCTGGCCGACGGAACGGTTGATTTGCGCGTGCAAAACACGCATCGCAATTAGTTTCTACAATTAACCAGTCTGTAAAACCAACCCACGAGGAATTCATGGAACACACCCTGCCCGCACTGCCTTACGCCATCGACGCGCTCGCTCCCGCCTACTCCCAGGAGACCCTGGAATTCCACCATGGCAAGCACCACAACGCCTATGTGGTGAACCTGAACAACCTGCAAAAGGGCACCGAATTCGAAGCCCTGAGCCTGGAAGAAATCATCAAGACATCCAGCGGCGGCATCTACAACAACGCAGCCCAAATCTGGAATCACACCTTTTTCTGGAACGGCATGAAGCCGGCCGGCGGCGGCGAGCCTTCCGGTGCACTGGCTGCAGCCATCACCGCCAAGTGGGGCAGCTATGCTGAGTTCAAGGCAGCCTTCGTCAAGTCCGCAGTCGGCAACTTCGGCTCCGGCTGGACCTGGCTGGTGAAAAAGGCCGACGGTTCGGTCGACATCGTCAACACCGGCGCTGCCGGCACGCCCCTGACCAGCGCCGACAAGGCCCTGCTGACCGTGGACGTGTGGGAACACGCCTACTACATTGACTACCGCAACCTGCGCCAGAAATATGTCGAAACCTTTTTCGACAAACTGGTGAACTGGGGCTTTGCTGAAGCCAACTTCGCTTAAATCATTGTGCTGAGGAGGGGCGAAAGTCCCTTCAAACCAAGGGCCTGCAGAGAAATCTCCAGGCCCTTTTTTGCTACTCTTATGCTGTTTTCGGTACGCTATTCCTCGTCCCTTGGCTTGTTTGGTGGCTGCACTGTAATGTTGGGGTAGAACCATTCGTAGTACCAAGCGCAGGCTTTTTTGATCAAGTCCTGAACGCGCACTGGAATCCCATGTAAACGGACGGCTTTAATTTCACTCTGTTGCAGGTGTAAATACTTTTTTCTGAAGTGACTGTCGCTCTCATGGGGCCTTACTTTGAGCGACTTGGGGTCAATGCGATGTGCCGCCAATCCCAACCATTGATAAATGCTCTCCATGGTTTCCACCGGTTGTGCGATCAGGTCTTCAAAGCGCACGAAAAATATGCGGTCCTTGACCGCTTGCGGCAAGTCTTGCACCGCCTGAATGGACGACAGCGGTGCGCCAATTGCCTTATCTTTTGCAAACAATTGATCTGCACGCCCGAGGCGGTCAAAGTCTGCAAGATGATCGGTGAAATCCAATAGGATGGTTTTTTGATGCTGGTGCTCAATGGATCCGTAAACCTGCGTCAAATCCCGGATGGAAACCAGGATTTTTGCCTCTGGATCTAGTTCCAACAGTAACTCAATGCAGTGCAGCCAAGCGCGATTTTTGTCCACCACCACGGGCTTTTCACAATGGGCGTACCAGCCGTATAAAAATCCCTGCATTGCCGTCTTGAGGTGCCCATAGGTGGTGTCAAACTGCACATCGAGTTGGGATAGCATGAAAGTGTCATCGCTGATGGTGCGTCTAGCCATCAAGAGCGCGTTACATAAAGGCGAACTATGTCCTTCGCTATGAATATCTGGGTGATCGGCTAGCAGTTGGCACAAGAGCGTCGAACCAGCCCGTGGCAAACCTGCAACTCCAACAAATTTTGGCTTCATAGTCTTTTATGTGAAATTCGGATCGAGCGCATTAGGGCGTCTACGCAATCCTCGACCTTCATGGTGGATGTGTCAAATACCAGTTGCGGATGAGCTGGCACCTCGTAGCGAGCACTGATGCCGGTAAAGTTTGCAAGTTCTCCGGTACGCGCTCGTTGATAAAGCCCTTTGGGGTCGCGGGCCTCGCAAACCGCCAACGGCGTTGCAACGTGCACTTCGAATAGCGAATCGCATCCAATGATGTCGCGCGCCCGCTCCCGGTCTTCCTGCAGCGGCGAGATCAGTGCAACGATCGCGATCAGCCCCGCCTGGTTCATGAGCCGTGCCAGTTCCGCAGCCCGTCGAATATTCTCACTGCGATCTGCCGATGAAAAGCCCAAGTCCTTGCACAAACCAAGGCGCAACGCGTCACCATCCAAAATGGCACAGGGTTGCCCACTGGCCAGCAATGCATTCTCTAGTGAGCGCGCAAGCGTGGTCTTTCCAGCACCCGACAATCCCGTGAACCAAATGGTCATGTAGTGGAGTGGATGCATGCCAAACTTTCACCGTATCGATGTGCGAGGTGCGTGTCGGGTTCGGTCATGACGGTTTCATATCTGGAGCAAGTCGCGCTGCCGCTCTGATTCGGAAGTATTTCTAGAGAAAATATAAAAAGGCCTTCGCATCTAGTTGTTTGTTTCAATTATTTCAACGACATAGCTCCTGGATCCAGTATGAACCACGACGCGCAAGGGTAATGCACCAGCTGGCACAGCGTTCGCATTGAACGTCCGTGTCGGAAGATCAAAATTTAGCCACGTAGGTAGTGCATTCCCCTCCATCGTAGTTATTTCAACTCTAGTACCTTCCGGTATCGAAGTAACTATTTGAGCCGGTAGCCGAAAAACGAAACCTTCTGAAGCGGCATGGACTGTGGATGGTACATAGACCATGAGTAAGCCTGATTCGTTGACGGACGCGTCTTTCACTAGGTTCATGCGTAGTGTGCTACGTGACGCATCTGTGCCGGTGCCGTTTTCGACGCTACTGCTCGTGCCCGCTCCGCCAGTGCCTTGGTTGCTTGGTCCGGCAGTACTTCCGCTGGAGCCGCTCGTATCTGTGCTGCTGCCGGATGTGCCAGTACCAGTACCGCCGCCAGACGTTCCGCTGGAGTTACTTGTACCGCCAGTGGAGCCAGCCGTACTAGAGCCGCTGCCAGATGTGCCAGTTCCGGTAGTGCTTCCGCTGGAGCCACTTGTGCCGGTGCCGCTGCTAGTGGAGCCGCTCGCGCCGCTACCGCTGTTGGATGTACCGCCGGTTCCGGTAGTATTGCCAGTCGGGTCAGTGCCTGTTTCTGTTGCGCTTCTGTTTGAGCCGGTGCCCGCGCCGCTGTCGGATGTGCCAGTAGTGCCACCTGTTCCGCTGGTGCTTCCGGTTGAACCGCCTGTGCCACTGCCAGTGCCCGTTCCTCCTGATCCGGAAGTACTTCCGGTGGAGCCACTTGTGCCGGTTCCACTTGAGGTTGCGCCGCCATTACCTTGGTTACTTGTTCCGCCGGTTCCTGTTGTACTGCCAGAA
>Ga0118677_10000803_pt1 | contig 68235 bp, 60 predicted proteins | sample AliMusrvi5mmetaG_FD_86154 | JGI IMG/M metagenome (GOLD analysis project Ga0118677, IMG submission 86154) | reverse complement strand
CTGTCAAACTCTGTGAGTCCCCCACCAAAGGTGGGGGATTACTCAAAAGAATTTATTAAAATGATCGCTGATAGTACCGTATGCGGTCAGTAGTTTGAAAACAACCGAATAAACCATCTCCGAGCCGAATTGCCTAAAAGGATTACCTCATGGCGTTCGTCCAATGGGTTTCGCTGGAAACGGCGGTGCCTTCCTTTGAAAAGGGGAATCAGTGTTGCCGTACAACCGTTGGTTCGTATGCCTGCGTCCCTTTTCTGCCGAGAAGGGGCGTTTTTTTTATTGTCAAGGAATTAGATGGGCTCCACTCCATAACGGTAGGTACTCACTTATGTTCATACATGAGAAATAACATTTTTATCCGCAATGCAATTCCAAGCGATGTCGATGCGGTAATCGCTTTGGATCTTGTCATTACCCAGGAAGCCAAACCGGACTACTGGCGTGAAGTTTTTGTCCACTACATGACTGGAGGCAGCAGAGCTGGTCTTTTCCTCGTGGTGGAAACCGATGCCACGGTAATTGGGTTCATTATTGGGGAAGTACGCGCCTGGGAGTTTGGTTCGCAGCCCTGTGGCTGGGTGTTCGTACTCGCGGTTTCACCGGATGTACGCAATATGGGGATAGGTAAACTCATGATCGAAGAACTATCGGCTCGCTGGAAACAGGCAGGCATCACAACGGCACGAACAATGATCGACCGTGATGACAAACTGACATCGTCCTTCTTTCGTAGTATGGGATTGCGGGCAGGACGGTATATCGAACTGGAAAAGCAGCTCTCGTAATTTAGAAGAATATAAAGGAGGGGGCGTAACCATGGTAAGCATAGAAGAAGCGCAGCGAAAAATCCTTGAACAAATTGCTCTACTGGAAACGGAAAAGGTTTCCGTGCTCAAGGGGCTGAAAAGGGTCACTCCGGAGGGTCACGTCGCACCGTGGGATATCCCCCCGGCCGACATTTCAGCCATGGACGGATTTGCGTTCTGTCATACTGCGCTCAGAAGTGACCGGCTTCGTGTGACCGGTTTTCTGCCGGCAGGAGACGTACGCATAGCCCCGGTGCTGCCAGGCGAAGCAATCAGAATCATGACCGGTGCTCCGGTTCCGTCGGACTGCGACACGGTGGTCCCTTTCGAAGATGTGGAGGACAACGGAGATTGGATACATCTTTCCTCGACAGTAAAGGCCGGATCACACGTACGCAGGCAAGGGGAAGACATTCGACATGGTAACATTGTCATTGCCGCAGGCTCGCTACTGCGTCCCCAGGAAATCGGCATGCTCTCCGCCATGGGGAGCACATCGCTCGCCGTTTACCGGCGTGCGCGTGTTGCCATCCTGTCCACCGGCGATGAACTCCTTGAGCCCGGCTCAACACCGGTCCCCGGCAAGATAATCAACAGCAACAGTTACAGTCTTGCCGCCCAGGTGCTGGATGCGGGGGGCGACCCTGTCATGCTGGGAATCGCCCCGGATACAATCGATGCCACTTGTGACAAGATCAAGTCTGGCTTGAACGCGGATTTTCTGGTCATTACCGGTGGCGTATCCGCCGGTGACCGGGATTTTGTAAAGACTGCGATCAAGAAACTTGGCGGAGACATCACCTTCTGGAAGGTCAACGTGAAACCGGGAAAACCACTGGCATTTGCAATGTTGGAAGGAAAGCCGGTTTTTGCCTTGCCGGGCAACCCGGTCTCGGCCATGGTGTCGTTCGAATTGTTCGTTCGACCGTCAATTCTCAAGGCAATGGGTCACAAGCATGTTCTTCGGCCGAAGGTCAAGGCTGTCCTGCAGGAATCAATATCTAATTCTGGTATGCGGCCTCAGCTGGTCAGGGGAATTGTCTCACTTCATGGTGACCGTTATTTCGTCTCTACCACCGGCAATCAGAGTTCCGGGCGACTTTCGTCGTTTATCCAGGGAAACGGCCTGATGTATCTTGCTCCCAAAGTGCTTAAAGTCCCCGGAGATGTAGTGAGAGTCTTTCTGCTGGACCGTGAATTCGAAATGGGGGAGGTGCTGCATGAATCTTATTGCGATACGACATCGTTGGCGGAAGCGGCTATTCTGTAATATGGGGTTCTAAACACAAACCGGCGGAACTTATCCAAATAACCCCGAAAGCTAAAATCAAAAGTTAGCATTCAGTGCTGAGTATTCAGAATATGGAATATGCTTTTGCAATTGGCTTTATAATCACATATATTCTGAAACATGCCCTAAAACAGTCCCCTGGTAATTTTGGGGTCTGTAAGTTAGTGCAAGTCGTCATTTGTCACTATCGTAAAATTTATACTATTAGCAAACAACTATGGAGGTTCAAGATGCGTATCAAAACGTCGAAACTTGTAGTACTGGCAGGAACGGTTGTTTTTCTTTTAATCTTCGCCATGATAGCGATTGGAAAGGAAGGAACTATGCCGACCAGGGAAAGCCCGATCATCGTCGACAAGCAAGGGAAGCGAGTGCTGATCTATACCGAGGTGAACGAGATGAACGTCCATCAGTCCAACGTCCATTGGGGAGTGGTGTTCAAGGACGGGCGCTTCCAGGACCGCGCCATCCTCCGTTCTTGGGCCAACCACCTCGCCTTTCACGACGCACTTCTGGCTATTGGGGCCAAGCCTGGCAACAGCCTGACCAAAGATACCATCGGGAAGTATGTCGAAGGGGATCTTCTTGATGTCACGGCAACGTGGCCGGGCTTAGGAAAAGAAGTGGGATTGGACGAGATTTTTTCGGAAAGCGGAGGCAAAGGATTCCAGATCCGCTTTGGCGGCAACCACAAGGCATCCTCTGAGCAGAACACCGGCTGTATAACCTGCCTGGAAAGTTGCTGGATTTCAATTGCCAGTAACGCAGCCTATCCCCAAACAGGTTCCATCAAACGGTTTATCAATCCAAACGCCAGATTCCAGGGGAAAGCATCGATCTTGCCGAAGGACGGGCAGCCAGTCATACTTATATATCGTGTTCACTCCTAACCCGGCATAGCCGGAACCAATTAAACTCAGTCATAAAATAGCACTGGGTTGTGTCATGTTGTTACTTACCGAAAGGCCTCACGATAAGATATCAGGTATTATTTCATGTTACGGTCGGTAGTCATTCAGGGGACGTCCCGATTGGTGTTACGACCAGGGAATGACAAGATTCCTCTACATGAAATCAAATCAAGATATTGGGTTTTTGTCGAGTAGTCTTGCTCCTCTCGCAGTGAGGATATACTGGGTGCCCCCCCATAAAGCCTATCGGTATGTTTTCTTCATATCGATAGGCTGGCAGGGACATGGTTTCACACTCCTTTAGGCATGACACAGAGTTTAGCTTCACGAAATTGCAGTGGCACCATCATACCGGGTGTTGGGATTTCCTCGTTGGATGTATCCACTGTTAAAGTGCTTTTGCCTACAGTTACGGTCAGGCGTGCCTGATTGCCAAGAAATACCGACGACATCACTCTCCCGTGAAATTGGCTGTCGCAATCATCCACAATAGATACATCCTCGGGCCGCACCATGACCTGGCAGGGGCCGACGGCCGCACCTTCCGGCGCAAGGACCTCAACAAAAGGAAGTCGCAGCCTGGTTTCTCCCGGTTGTATCTGAAGACACTCACCATCCAGCAGGTTGGCAGAGCCAAGAAAGGTGGCCACAAAGGGGGTCTCCGGTCGGGTGTAGACCTCCAGTGGTGTCCCGGACTGTTCGATCCGCCCATCCCGCATGATGATCAATTCATGCCCGAGACTCATGGCCTCTACCTGATCGTGGGTGACGTAGATGGCTGTAAGAGATAGTTCGTTCAACAACCGTCCCAGTTCGGTCCGCAGCCCCTCGCGCAGCTTGGCGTCCAAAGCCGAGAGCGGTTCATCCAGAAGCAATACCCGAGGAGAAAAGACCAGCGCACGGGCCAGGGCAACACGCTGCTGCTCGCCACCGGAGATTTGCAGAATGCGCCGTTCGGACAGATGGAGGATATGGACCTGCTCCAGAGCCGCCATTGCCATGCGCCGCCTTTCGGTCCTGTTAATCCCTCTTACCCTTAAACCGAACTCGACATTTTCAACGACACTCATATGGGGAAACAGTGAGTAGTTCTGAAAGACCAAGCCAAAGTCGCGCCGCTCGGCTGGTAATCGGGTAATGTCAGTTCCGTTCAACAAGAGGGAACCGTTGTTCGGAATGACCAAACCGGCAATCATGCCCAGTGTAGTAGATTTGCCCGATCCGCTCGGTCCAAGAATGGTGGTGATTTTACCCGGAGCAAAGCGATGGCTGAAGTCGTGAACAGCGGCGACTGAACCATAGGACTTGCACAGATTATACGCCTCGATGAGAATATTCATGCACCCTGCTCCACTTCGACTGATTCCCTGCCGCCGAACCATTGAATCGCGATGACTGCCGGAATGACAATAGCAAGAAAGATAGTGGTTGCGGCACTGGATATCTGAATGCTCTGGTTGGTGTATGTGTCATAGAGTACCGCCGGAAAGGTCTGCGGGCGCCCCCGGTTGAGGAGGAAACTGACGTTGAACTCTCCCCAGGATACGGCGAAAACCAGCAGGCTTCCGACCATCATGGCGTGCCTCAGGTTTGGCAGTACCACCAGAAACAGGCGTTGGGGAAAGGAGGCGCCCAGGCTTCGAGCAGCGGTTTCAAGCTGCCCCACGTCGAAACTGCGCAGAGTGGCGGTCACTACCTTGAGCATGAAGGGAATGGTATAAAGCAGGTGTCCGGCAAGCACCAGCAAGGGGCCGCGTAGTTCGCCGTAGGTAGCCAGGAGACCCATGGAGAGTGTGATCCCCGGTAGGGAGAACGGCAACAAAACAAGTTCCTCCACCAGTCCCGAACCGGGGAAAGGATAGCGTGCCAGGGCATATCCTGCCGGGACTGCAATCAACAGGCAGATAGCGACACAGGCAATGGCAAGTTCCAGGCTGAAGAGTGCCCAATCGCCGTAATTTTCAAAGATGTAGCCGAAGGCGCTGAAGTCGAGGATGTCATGCAGACTGCCGGACCAGAGGTCGGTGGACAGCCCGAGCAGAGAGGCATTTATGCACGAACCAAGCACTACCACAACCAGCGGCAGCAGTATCATTGCCATCAGTGCGATTGTCACTGTCAGGCAGAAGATGAAACCGATGTTCCTATGCATGGGTAATGCCCATCCGCCGTGTCACACGGCGCAGCCCGTACCCGGTTAAGAAGGCAACGGTAAGGAGTGTCAGCGACATGGCAGCCGCTATGCCTTGGTCGGTGGGTGGGGCGATGTATTGGGTAAAGATTTCCAGGGGCAGCAGGGTGAAGCGACGAATAGAGAGAACCAGCAGTACGCCGAAGGAGCCGAGTGAAACGCTGAAGGTTACCGCGAAAGTGGAGATGAGGGCCGGCCAAATTGCCGGCAGTACTACCAGACGGAAAACGTGCCAACGGTTGGCTCCCAGGCTGCGGGCGGCCTGTTCCAGCCGGCTGTCCAGCTTGCATAGAGCCGACTCCAGTGTCAGGGTTGCCCGTGGTATCTCGAAATAGAGATAGTCCAGGATCAGTCCCGGAAACTGGTAGCCAATGCCGCTCAGGAACGGAGTGCCGGTCAATCGTTCAAACATTTGGGGAATAAAGCCGGTCCGGCCGAGCAGAATCACCATCAGAAAGCCGACAATCATTCCGGCGAATGTCATGGGGAGAGTAAGGATGCCGCGCATGACCAGTTTGCCGCGGAACTGATAGCGGGTAAAGAGCCAGGCCGGAGCGAGGCAGATCAGTGTTGAACATGCCGCTACCGCCAGACTCAGCTCAAGCGACCAGAGCAGGGCATGCCGGTAGCGGGGAACTGAAGCGATTTCCAGATAGTTGCGCAGGGTGATTCCCGCTGCCGGTGTATCGGTCAGGAGCAGACTCTGTTGGAAGAGGTGCGCCAAAGGCCAGACCAGGAACGCCAGCAGGAGCAGAAGCAAGGGTGCACAGAGCAGAAGCGGCACCAGTTGGCGCCGCTCACGGACAGAGAAGATAGATGATGCATTTATAGTGAAGTCATGAGTCAGCACAACTACTACCTTCCGCCCTCGATCTCTTTTTCCCAGCGCTTTTTGATGCCGTCAGCCTGGGCTGCCAACTGATCGAGCGGCAGCACTTTGGCCTTGGCGTAGGCGCTCTTGGGCGGAAATTTGGCCTGGAGCGATGCATTAAGCTTCACTGGCATGACCGGCTGGAAATAGGATTCTGCCATCAGGTGCTGAGCTTCGTCAGTCAAGAGCCAGTCCAGGTATTTCTTGGCTTCCTCTTTATGAGGCGCTCCCTTAACCAGTCCCATGACCAACGGCATGGTGAGAGTCCCTTCGGCAGGGATGACTATTTCGATGGGGGCCTTGTCCACGTTTTTAGCCTTCAATCCGTTGCCGTCGGCGTTGATCCAGATCGGAATCTCGCCCCGCAGCAGTTCGTTGTAGCTATTCTCCTTGGCGTACTTGAGGATATTGGCATCCAGTTGCTTCAGGTAGTCAAAGCCGGTCTTTAAATCCTTGCCGCCGCCGAGAACTGCATTGATGCCCGATACAAAGGTAAAGCCGGTGCCGTGGATACGGGGATCGTCATACACAATCATCCCCTTGTAGATCGGCTTGAGTAGGTCATCAAAGGAGCGTGGGACCGGTTTGCCTTTGAGGGCCGAAGTGTTTACCAGGATGGCAACATGAGCCGAGTGCACTGCCCACCAGAAGCCGTTGGGGTCTTTGAGACCCGCCGTGATCTTGTCCCATCCCTTCGGTTTGTATGGTTCATGAAGCCCTTTCGAGGCGGCCTGAAAGCCGATAGCGCCGGAATAGTAGGCGCAGTCGGCCTTGGGGCTCTTCTTTTCAGCCTCCAGAGCAGCCATGGTCGCGCTGGAACCTTTCATGTCAGGAGGTATCTGAACTCCGGTCTTTTTTTGATATGCTTTGGTAACTCCTCCCCAGTTGGCATAGTTGGGGATGCAGTCGTACTGGACGATTATCTGCTCGGCAAAAGCCAAGCAAACAGTAATGGTAAGAAGTGCAGTGGCAAAGATGATGATGCGGCACGTTTTCATTTCAAAACCCCTTCAGTACAGTATTTGGCTAATCCATTTCAAGACGGCAGCAACCGAGGTCGATACCGGAGTGCTTACCCGACAATTGAACGTTATCGGCCAGGCGGCAGCGTACGTTTTTGCCTTCACGTATAGATACTATGAATCCTTCGTCTCTCAATATTTTCAAGTGGTGCGACAGCAGTGTTTGTTCAATGCTCAATTCAACCAGAAGCTCAGCAACCATTTTTGGGTTGTGCATAAGCGACATGATAATCGCCCAACGACTCGGGTCTGCTAACGTCTTGAGTCGTTTAGAACAGTAAATGTCAGATGAACTTTTTGTTATCATGTAGATACCACTTCTGAATTGAATATATTTTCATATGAAAATATATTCAAGCGAATAGACATGTCAAGATGCAAATTCTGATAGATAAAATTCAGGGATGACTCCCCCAATGGGAGCATTGGTCTCATACCACTTATAAAGCCGAGAGTCGCACCAATAGACGCTGAGTGTAAACACGAGCCATGAGTTTGCGGTGCGCGGGAGTGCCGGCCTGGTTTTTTACCGGGCTTGTTCTCTTTCCGATGAGTTCGGATGCCCGGGCAAAACGTTCCGGGGAAGGAGCTGCCCCTTCGAGGAGTTCCATCGCCTCGGAAGCAATTACCGGTGAAGAGGCCAAAGCACCAAGCACAATCCGGACATCTTTCATTATGCCGCCCACCATTCTGAGCGCCACACCGGCAGAGGCCAGAGGATAGTCTATTGCCCCTCTCTTCCGGTATTTCAGATAACCGGACCGAAGCCCGTGCGATGCCGGAAGACGCACCCCCACGAGGAGTTCGCCCCGTTTCATGGCTATTCGGTGGATTCCGTCCTCCCGGTAAAGCTCTTCTAGCGGGATTTCCCGATGAACGGTACGTGCGCCGTCCCACCGTGCCAATTGCGCCCATGCACCCAGAGCGATGAGAGGTGGTACGGTGTCGGAAGAGAAGACCGCGAAGCACCGTTTGGCCGAAGGGGCTGCCTGACAAATGACTCCGTCTTTTTTCAGACAATACCCCTTGCTGCTACGCCAGAATTCGCTCTGGTTGAAATACCAGCAGCGCGTGTCGAGACATACGTTGCCACCCAAGGTCCCCATGTTCTGAATGTTCGGGCTCGCAATCAGACCCGCTGCCTCACTCAACGCTGGGTAATGTTTGTGTATCTGGCAATGATCCCGAATGGTTGAAAGCTTCAAAGATGAGCCAAGACAGGCTCCTTCGTTGCTGATTTCCATGGTGGCGAGTTCTGGTATGTTTTTCAGATCGACCACTCTTCCGGGGGTGTAAAGCCCCTGTTTCATCGAAACAAGAAGATCTGTGCCGCCGGCCAACGACATCGAGTCGGGAAGCTCGTGTAGGAGCTGGAGCGCCTCTGTCAGAGACCGGGGCCGTTCAAGCTTGAACTTAGGTAGAGGCATCATCGCATTTTCTCCTTTTTCAGTGCGGCAAGAACCGCCTCAGGTGTGATCGGCGCATCGTGGAGCCAGATTCCCACAGCATCGTAGATGGCGTTTACAACCGCGGGTATCGAGGGATGGAGACTCCCTTCACCGCATTCCTTGGCTCCGAAGGGCCCCTCGGGATCGACGCTTTCGACTAGAATCGGTTCAATGTCCGGCAAATCAAGCATCGTGGGAATTTTGTATTCCAGCAGACTTGGACACGCATGTTGCCCGCTGTCCGTATTGGCATGGTTCTCCATCAGCACTTCGCCGAGGCCATTTGCCGCTGCCCCCTCCACCTGCCCTTCGGCGGAGAGCGGATTCAAGGCAAGCCCCAGATCGTGGGCGGCTACCAGCCGTAAAACCGTAACGACACCAGTTTCCTCATCAACCTCAACTTCTGCAGCATGGGCTCCAAAGGAATATGCCGGACTCGGCCCGACGCCGGCGCCCCGGTAACTGCCGCCAAGCTTTGGAGGTGTGTACCCCCCGGAACCGTAAATTGCCGTCCCCTTGGATTCAGCCAAAACCACTGCTTGCGCAAATGTAAGAGGCTTTTTAGAACATCCCTGTGCGGAAACGATTCCATCGGTTATCTGCACGGTTTCCCAGGAAACACCCAACTTTTCGGCTGCAACCGACACAATTTTTTCGCGCACAGCCAACGCTGCGCTCCTGCAGGCGTTGCCGGCCATGAAGGTTACGCGGCTTGAGTATGAGCCGAGATCCACCGGTGTCGTATCGGTGTCTGCCGAGATGACCTTGATCGAGTCGGGCCGGACTCCGAGTATTTCGCCGGCTACCAGGGCCAGCATGGTATCCGAACCCTGACCGATGTCGGACGCTCCGCAAAAGACGGTGACTCCTCCGCCACGATCGACGCTGATGTTTACGTTGGAATGGGGCATGGGGTTAAAGTAGATTGCGTTGCCGGCGCCTGAAACGTATCCTCCCCCAGCGATGCCGATACCGCGACCACGCGGGAGCTTCCCTCTCCGTTCGTTCCATCCGATGGCCCTTCCCGCTTTTTCAAGACACTCCTCGAATCCGCAGGATGTGATCCTTAATTCGTTCAGTGTCATGGTATTAGGCTTAAGGGCATTTTTCTGTCTGATCTCCAGCGGATCAATGCCGAGGTCGGCTGCAATGCGGTCGAGATGGACCTCGAAAGCAAAACGCGGTCCCACGCCGCCATGCCCCCTGAGTGCTCCGCAAGCCGGCTTGTTGGTAAAGACCCGCACACCATCGAAACGGTATGCAGGAAGAGTGTAGGGAAGAGTCAGGAGTTGGCCGGAATAGTAGAGGGTTACGAGGCCATAGGAGCCGTATGAGCCGCCGTCCAGAAGATTGTGAAACTCGACGGCCGTGATGGTCCCATCTTTTTTGACCCCGGTCCTCAGCTTCATGTGCATTGGATGGCGGCCCCGATGGGTCATGAACACCTCTTCGCGGGTATGGACGATCTTCACCGGACGACCGCACTTCCGGGAAAGCATGCAGGCCACAAATTCAAAGGAAAATGGCTCTCCCTTCCCCCCGAATCCACCGCCCAAAATCGGTTTTATCACCCTGACCCTCTCCATCGGTAATTCAAGCACCCGGGATATTGCCTTGTGTACGTAATGGGGCACTTGCGTGGTGGACCAGAGCGTCATTTTGCCGTCACGGTAGTTAGCCAGCGCCACATGTGTCTCAATGGGGGCATGTGTTATAGCTGCTTTAAAAAAAGAGTCTTCCCTGATGTGGTCCGCTGCGGCAAATCCCTCCTCAACGCTCCCGAATTCAAGAGTGGCACGACGTTCAATGTTCGCGACTTCACACTCTTTATGGATTTTGACATCCTCTCTCGTCATGGCTTCATGGGGGTCGAGTATTGCCGGCAATATCTCGTAATCAACCACCACGAGTTTCAGGGCTTCCAGAGCGGTTCGCTCGTCAACAGCAGCCACTCCGACTACCGGTTCGCCGACATAGCGCACCTTGTCTATGGCAAGGGCGTTTTCATCCTCTGCACGGGGGAGTATCCCGAACATGATCGGAGCCTCCTTCCCCAGAACGACTCCCTTGACGCCGGGGAGTGCCTCGGCCTTCGATACGTCAATACTTCTGATGAGCGCATGAGCGTGAGGGGAGCGGAGCATTTTGCCAACCAGCATACCGGGCAGGTGAATATCATCGGTGTACTGGGCATCTCCAGTGAGTTTTGCCACCCCGTCTATGCGAGGCATGGATTTTCCCACATAATTGTAAGAAGACGTTTTCATCATTTACCCTCCATACTGCCGTGCGGGTATACCTTCGCAGCATTTTCGACAGCATTCACAATTTTTACATAGCCGGTGCAGCGGCAAAGGTTTCCTGAAAGCGCCCCCCTGATTGTTTCCCTGTCGGGGTTGGGATGGGTATCCAGTAATGCCTTTGCCGTAAGCACCATGCCCGGTGTGCAGAAGCCGCACTGAACAGCTCCAGCCTCGTGAAACGCACGCTGTACCGGATGAAGTTCCTCGCCTTGAGCCAACCCCTCAATGGTCAGAACATCGTGCCCCTGAACATCGGCCGCCAGTGTCAGACAGGAAAGGACCGGTTTGCCGTCAAGAAGCACCGTGCAGGAACCGCAATCACCAAGATCGCACCCCTGTTTGGTTCCTGTCAGCCCGAGCCGTTGCCGCAACGTTTCAAGAAGTGTCTCCTCATCCCCCACACCTATCTCGATCTGGCTTCCGTTTACCGTCATAGTTACGATAATCATGTTTTAATCTCCTCCCGGCGTATGCTTATAAACTCGGGGCAGTGTAATAGTGCAAGAGCCTACCTATCTCGTACACGAGACGTTTATGCAAAAAATAAATTCTACTATCGAATAATAATCATTTCAGCAGAACCTCATCAACAATGGGCATGAATATTTATTTCGCAATAACTGTCCGAGTTAGTTAACTTTAGCAAAAAAAAAGCAATGTTGACATGACACAAAATCATAATAATACATCTCTTGTATACGAGATATCATGCCATGCCATAGAAAGTCAATATTTATCAAATGAACAATTTTATCGCGCCTAAAGGTTCTGATGTTCATTAAATGCTAAAACGAGTCGGATAAAATCCGATTGCATTATAAAAACACAGACCGCTACTCTGGATAAACTATCCTTCGTATAAACAGTTAACTATCGTATATTGTTCAGCATGATAGTTGATTTCAGAGTATGGTCAATTTAATAACATCGTTTGGCACGTACTGTGCTGGTTATTATATATCTCCGAGCCGCATTGCCTAAAAGGAAAACCTCATGGCGTTCGGCCTATGGGTTCCGCTGGAAACGGCGTTGCCCCCTGTTTTGCAAAGGAGACCCAACGACACGGATATTATCTGCTGACGTCAAGGGGCCTTTCCATTCAGGAAAGGCCCCTTGTTTTTATGGGAGAGTGTTGCAACACCTATGAATAAAAACTGAATAAATCAATCTCCGAGCCGCATTGCCTAAAAGGAAAACCTCATGGCGTTCGGCCTATGGGTTCCACTGGAAACGGCGTTGCCCCCTTTTTGCAAAGGAGACCTAACGGCACTGATTTTATCTGTGACGTCATGGGGCCTTTCCATCCAGGGAAGGTCCTTTTTTTGTATGTGACTACCTGGCGGGAAACTACATAGTTTTCGACGTATTCTTTTTATCACGGTCGGGGTTTGAAGAAGTCTGGCAGGCAAGTGCTGCAAATTAATCATGACCATAGTTCAGATTGGAAAGGAGGTCACATCATTATTAAAAATTAGATACATCAAAAAAGGCGGCAATCAAAATCAATCACTTTACTAAGGAGCGTTCAAAATGGATATTCAAGAATACAAGCTATTTATTAATGGGAAATGGGTTCCTTCATCAACCGGTACCTTGGCCGACGATTTCAATCCGGCCACGGGTAACATCTATGCCAGAGTTCACCAAGCAAGTACTGAAGATATCGAAGCTGCCATTGCTTCAGCATATGCTGCTAAGGATGCATGGGGAAGCACTCCACCAGCGTTTCGAGAAGGTATTCTGATAAAAGCTGCTGCTATACTTGAAGAGCGTATTCCTGAATTTGCCGACGTACTGATCGATGAAGGTGGCGGAACATTCGGCAAGGCGATGTTCGAATCTACATATGTGGTCAACTTACTGCGCAGTGCCGCCGGTGAATGCCGACGTATTTTTGGTGAGACCATACCATCCGATGCCCCCGGTGTGTTTTCCATGACGGTTCGGCGCCCTTTGGGAGTTATTGCAGGTATTTCACCCTTCAACTTCCCATTTATTCTTGCCATGAAGAAGGTCTGCCTGGCCCTGGCTGCCGGAAACACATTTGTCCTTAAACCCGCTTCGCCGACACCGGTTATTGGCCTCAAGATCGCAGAACTTTTTGAAGCGGCCGGTCTGCCGCCTGGTGTCCTGAATGTGATACCGGTCAAAGGGAGTATCCTTGGAGATAAGCTGGTTGTAGATCCGCGCATCCGCATGGTGACCTTTACCGGATCGACAGAAGTGGGCAAACAGCTGGCTGAGGTTGCAGGACGTTACCAGAAAAAAATCACCCTGGAGATGGGTGGGAAAAGCCCGTTGATTGTTCTCAAGGATGCGGACCTGGATTATGCCGTTGATGCCGCAGTCTTCGGACTGTTCATGCATCAGGGACAGGTCTGCATGGTTAACTCGCGGATGATAGTTGAAGCCGATATATATGACCGTTTCTGCGAAAAACTTACTGCGAAGGTTAAGACGCTTAAAGTAGGAGACCCGCACCAGCACGATACGGTTATCGGCCCGCTGGTTGAAAGCAAACAATGCCCGTTTATCAAGGGTCAGGTAGATGAAGCAGTATCAGACGGTGCCCGTTTACTGTGCGGCGGAACCTATGAGGGAGGCTTCTTTCAGCCGACCATCGTCGCGGATATAACCACAAAAATGCGGATTTTTGATGAAGAGAGTTTCGGCCCGGTAGCCTGCGTCATCAAAGCCGCTGACAGTGAAGAAGCGTTGGCCATTGCCAATAATTCATCCTTTGGACTCTCCTCCGCAATTATCACGAACGATCTGCAGAAGGCATTTGATCTCTCCCTGCGACTGGAAGCCGGTATGGTGCACATAAATGACTGCACCATACTCGACGAACCCCATGTACCTTTTGGTGGAATCAAGGATAGTGGTATAGGTCGTGAAGGCGGCCATTACTCCATGGAAGAGATGACCGAAGTAAAGTGGATCACCATTCAGTTGGGCAAGAGACAGTTTCCGTTTTAGTGAGTTAGAAACGCATTTCTGATTTCGTCCTTTTAAATATTGGCATGCTTCATGAGTCTTACTGGTACAGAATCTGCGCCCATAAGACGTGACTTTAAAATTTGCCCCCCCGCAGGGGGGGGACCCTGCCCGGAAAAAACAGTGTTCAATGGACATCATGTGACCGTATGGTGAGAAAAGTTCTACTCGAAGACAGTACTATTGAAGCAAACTCTATCAAGACTTCTGTGCGTGGTTTTCCCACCAAATTATTTGTAGAAACAACAACCCGTTGCAACCTCAACTGCTTTATGTGTGTCAAACAAAACCGGGGCAGCGAGATCAAGGAAGGCGATTTTTCTCCTGAGCTGTTCGAGCGACTTGAGGCAGCATTTCCGCACATAGAAAGTCTCGTACTCAACGGAGTCGGTGAGCCGCTCTTACATCACCACCTTGAATCGTTCATACGCAGGGCAAAGCACCGTATGCCGCCATCTGCATGGATCGGTTTCCAGTCGAATGGCCTGTTGATGTCACCCCCTCGCGCAAAGTCACTGGTTGATGCCGGACTGGACAAGGTCTGCATTTCTATTGATGCCATATCTCCCGATCAGTTCAAAAATATGCGTGAGGGAGGTGAAGTGAATGCGGTAGACACGGCCTTGTCTGCCCTGAATAACGCCAAGAAACTCTGTCATCGACCTGACGTAAAGGTTGGAATCGAATTTGTTGCCATGAAAAACAATATCAAAGGTCTTCCGGAAACACTGGAATGGGCGGCCAGCCGCGGGGTCAGTTTTGCCATAGTCACCCACTTACTTCCCTATGACGAGCGGCATGCCGGCGAAGCTGTGTACTGTAATGTTTCTGACAAAGCTCTTACGCTCTATAATTCCTGGCTCATAAAAGCACTCAGGTCCGACATTGATATTCAGCGATACTCTGAAGTACGCTTTAAGTACATACGTACACTGAAAGATCGGGCCATTGTTGCTACTGTTGAAGCGATGAAAGCCGATGCTGAGAAGCAAAGTATCACGCTCGATCTGAAAAAACTCCTTCAGGTAGAGCACCAAAGGCTTGATGAGATAACGGATATTTTCGGCGAGGCTACTGATATGGCAAACAAGATGGGATTGGAACTGCGGTTGCCCGAGTTGGCTCTCACGGAACAGCGAAAATGTAGTTTTGTTGAGGAAGGAAGCGCCTTTGTATCGTGGAGTGGAGACGTATCACCCTGTTATTTTCTGTGGCATCATTACGATTGCTTTGCAAACGGCTGGAATCAGACCGTAAAGACCAAAACATTCGGCAATCTGGCCGATCAGGATCTTCTGCAGATCTGGAATAACACGGAATTCAGCTCGTTTCGCCAGGAGGTGCTTGCCTACGATTATCCGTTTTGTGCCAGCTGTGGCGTTGCACCTTGTGACTACGTACAGGCAGAAGAATTCGAGCAGGACTGCCACATCAGAAATGTTCCCTGCGGTTCATGCCTGTGGAGTACCGGTGTATTTCAGTGTCTGCGGTAATACTGCCGCCTGTCAAAGTCATGCTTGCTCAACTTTCTTTAGTAATTGCCCATTGTAGAGTACTTCCCCAAGTCATCTACATGTGTAGATATTTTCAACACAAGTTAAACGCAACAAACCGCCAAACAGAACGCTGCATTAAAGATTATCACTTAAATGGCTACGTAGACTGTAGAGCGTGTTTCTGCTTATTCCCATTATTTTTGCAGCCGCAGCGATATTGGGCGTGAAACCCATAAAGTGATACTTGAGCACTACACCCAGTTGAAAAAATATTTTTATACGCCTGACCGATTCCAAAGCCGGTTTTTACTGATACGTACCGTACCCACTCGAAATGATAATCCACTATGCCAGGCAACTCGAATAAAGTTGCCTGGCACATCTGGTTCAGCTCGGAATTTTTTGTCTTGCCAGCGGGGACACTCCTCGTTATAGTGCTGCCACATTTACCAGTCTCCGAGTTGCTATGCCTACCAGGGAAAAATCCTCATGGCATATAACCTGTGGGTATCGCCGGAAACAGCGCCGCCCTCCTTTGAAAAGGGGATTCAGTGCTTGACGAACCATCAACGGCAGTTCGTCCGCGCCCCTTTTCTATAAAGAGAAGGGGCTTTTTTATTTCAAAAGGGAGTTGTTATATGGTCAAAATTATTGAAACCCCCATCGATCCTGCATGTGTCTACAATTCCATTTGCTCGGCCTTCTCCGGTTCCGTACTGTTTCACTATGCAGTAGTCAAAAAACAGGCAGGTTCAGGTAAATCAACTGTTTCTATCGAATACGGAGCTCAGAAGGATTCCATTGCGGAGTTGGAGGGCATTGCCAGGGAACTTGAACGACGCTGGAAGCTGGAGGATGTCCTGTTGATCCGGCGGACCGGCCGCCTGGATGTTGGTGATATAATCTCGTTGGTCGCGGCGAGTTCACCAAGCAGCGAAGAAGCTTTCGAGGCGTGCAGATTCGGGGTCAGCCAAATTAAAAAAATGTCAACCATCACCAAGGTCGAGATATTTGCGGATATGACACAGCCGCATGAAATGGAGAATGTATGAAACGAGTTTCCGGTTTCTGTATGACTGCTTTAATGCTGTTTTGTATTTTGACAACCACAGCGCACGCTGAAAAAGGATTTATCCTGCTGGGCAGCACAATTGGCCCGATCGACGCAGGGATTGTAACGGCACTTGAAGAAGGGTTTGAAAAAGAGACCGGCATTCGGGTTCGGCATGTCGGGGCGGGCACCGGTGAGGCCTTGAAAGCTGCTGAAAAGGGCAACATCGATCTGGTGATGGTGCATGCCCGCTCACTGGAGGAAAAGTTTGTCGATGCCGGATTCGGTATGAAGAGGATACCTTTCATGTACAACGACTTTGTTATCGTCGGGCCGTCCATTGATCCGGCAGGAGTTCGCGGCATGAAGTCAGCCACCGCAGCACTCAGGAAGATCGCGGAAAAATCGGCGCTCTTTGTCACCCGTGGTGATAACTCAGGAACCCACGTGGCGGAAATTGAGTTGTGGGGCAAAGCCGGGCTGAAGCCATCAGGTATATGGTACAAAAAATACGAAAAGGGGAGTGAAGGGAACGTCCCGACACTCCGTTTCACCAGTGCTTCGGGCGCCTATACTCTGATTGATCGGGCTACCTATCTTTCAATTCAAAGGGATATCAAGCTGGAGATACTTGTTGAAGGAGATGAAGTGATGTTGAATCGAATTTCGCTGATTCCGGTCAACCATAAGAGGTTTCCGCAGGTGAACCAAGAGGATGTTGCACTGTTTGTGAACTGGTTGTCCTCGCCAACCAAGGGGCAGAAAATTGTTTCTGAATTTGGCAGGGAGCGCTTTGGAGCACCCCTCTTTTTTCCTGATTCACAAGAATGGAAGGCACTGCAACAGCGTTGAAATGAACTGTTTCATCGACGCAAGGAATAAGTTATCCGGAAAGGTAACTACCATCAATCAAGTTGAGGAGGCTACATGATCACAAGACAGATTCTGACCCGTATTACAACACTCGCAGCGACACTCGCACTCCTCATGTGCGGCACGGCTTCCCTGGCGGCCTCGAAAACGGTTATTCTGGCCACCACCACCAGCACTCAGGATTCGGGGCTTCTGGATGTACTGGTTCCGCTGTTCGAAAAAGAGAGCGGTTATCAGGTCAAGACCATTTCAGTCGGATCCGGTCTGGCCATGAAGATGGGGGAAAAGGGTGAGGCGGATGTTCTTCTGGTACACTCACCCGATGCCGAGAAGAAATTCATGGCCGAAGGGTACGGTATTTCCCGTCGTCTGGTGATGCACAATGACTTCATCATCGTCGGACCAGCCGCCGACCCGGCAAAGATCAAGGGGGCCAAGCCATCCGAGGCCTTGAAACGTATCGCCCAATCCGGAGCCATTTTTATTTCCCGCGGTGACAACTCCGGAACCCATGCCAAGGAGAAAGGGCTTTGGAAAGGAGTTGACATTATCCCGGAGGGACAGAAGTGGTACCAGCAAACCGGTCTCGGAATGGGGGAAACATTAAATGTAACGGCCGAGAAGAAGGGGTACACCATTACTGATCGTGCAACCTACCTGTCACTGAAAAAGGGGCTCGGACTCGTAATTCTGCTGGAAGGCGACAGCAAACTGCTCAACATTTACCATGTCATCGAGCTCAATTCGGTCAAGTGGCCCAAGATCAACACCCAAGGGGGAAAGTCGTTCGCCGATTTCATGGTAGCGAAAAAGACCCAGCAGGTCATTGAGCGCTTCGGCGTGGATAAATTCGGCGCTCCACTGTTCTTTCCGGATGCCGGCAGGAAACCCGGAGATTTGGGACTCTGATTCGAATTGTCGGGAATCTTTGTAGCAGCAAGTGTGCACCGCTTTGAGTCCAACACATTTGCTGTTTCTTCACAAACCCATTTTGACATTTTTGTGGTCACCGGGCCGATTTGTTGTGAATTTTTTTTATACGCATACTTTTTTTTCTTGACAATAAATCGGTATAATGGTACTTAAATACTACATTGTGTGCGGGTATTTTTTCCTTGACAATAAATCGGTAAAAAGGTACTACAATGCATATATGTATTTGAAATTGTGCTCTAAAAAATGAGTTTTTTTATTTTACAGTTGGGTGTTCTGGAAGTGATTTGTTAAAGGGGCAAGAACATGAGATATGCGGAAGCTGGACTCAATCTGGAAATTAACTTGTCGATAGGGAACATTGAACGGGTGGCGACTGATCCGCGGGATACCGAGCTTTATCTCGGTGGGCTCGGGACTAATGCCAAAATACTGTGGGATCGGGTCGCTCCCGAAGTAGATGCTTTTTCACCAGAGAATCTACTTATATTCGGTGCCGGTCTTCTCGTCGGTACGCCTGCTCCCGGCTGTAACCGGACCATTATTTCTACTGTTTCTCCTCAAACGAAGTTGATGGCGTACTCAATGATGGGGGGCTTTTGGGCGCCGGAATTGAAATATGCCGGTTATGACAAAATTATCTTTCGCGGTAAATCCCCCGATCTTATTTACTTGTACATACATAATGACAAGGTTGAGATACGTGATGCCTCTCATTTGCAGGGCAAGGGTGCGGTTGAGACTCAGGACCTCATCAGGAAGGAATTGAAAGATCCGAATATCCAGGTGGCTGCTATCGGCTTGGCTGGTGAAAACAGGGTCTTTACCGCCTCCATCGAACAGGGAAGGTCAAGCGCGAGTCGCCTGGGAATAGGCGCCGTAATGGGTGACAAGGGGTTAAAGGCGATAGCCGTTCGGGGAACAAAGGACGTTAATATTGCTAACCCTTTAGAATACATGAAGCTTTGTAACGACGTGTTGAAATACATAAGTGACCGGGAAGAAAAGCCGGTTCCGGGCGTTATGCCGATATTGGCCGGGCTTGGGTCGCCACAGGAAATGCTCCATACTGATGAGAAGTGGCACACCGAAAACTTCTCTTGGGGAAACTCTCGTACCCGCCGGAAGGAATTCTGGACACAGGAAGTTGAAGAGAAGTGGAAAGAGACTCAGGAAGGTGCGCGGACCCGGTTGATCAGTTGCTATAACTGCCCGATGAAATGCGGAGCGATAATCTCCCTGCCGGGAATGTCCACCTACATGATGAAATGTTTCACAAAGCTTACCTATAATATGGCAGCCTTTGTAGATGACCTGGATTTTGGTTTTAGAATCGCGCAGCGCGCAACAGAGTATGGGGTGGACGGTTTCTCGACGCCTCAAATCATGGCATTTGCTTTTGAGCTTCGTGAAGCCGGCATTTTAACCGAAAAGGAGTTCGAGGGATGTCCGGCCGATAACGAGGGTAAGTTTTATTGGTTGCTTGACAGAATAGTTCGGCGCGAAGGGATAGGCAATATCCTGGCAAACGGCACTCACTGGGCCGCCCTGGAAATCGGCAACGGTGCGGAAGCGTATGCTCATAATAACATTAAGAAGCATGAGCAGTTGCCTCTTAAGCTTGGCATGCTTAACCCTATTTATTTCCTCATGTATTGTACCGGCGAGAAGGTAAACATTACCCAGATTGAAGGACAGTTCCCGCAGGCGCCGTTCCCCACCATGGAGGAAAGAGAAGATTTTGTGAAAGATTGGGTGCACGTTCCCGATGAAAAATTCAAGCAGTATCTGTTGGACTGGGAAATACGCGGAGATCATTCAAATCCGTACTATCCGACCGTTGACATGTCCGTTGACATTGTTGACTGGCAGGAGAAGATGCACTATATTGACGATGCCCTCGGGATGTGCGCAGGCCTGTCGTCGTTTCCCCTCAAGCCACCATATCATATTCACAACTACCCCAAGTTTATCTCGGCAGCAACCGGGATCGATATGAATGAAGATGAACTGGCGATAGTATACAAGAGAAACCGTAACTTGATTAGAGCCTTCAATATCAGAAGAGGTTTGACAAGAGCTGATGAAAAGCCGCCTGAAGACCATTGGAGGAAAAGATTTCCCGAACTCGAAGAACAGCTACTGAATGCGTACTACAAATTCAAGGGGTGGAATGAGCAGGGTATTCCTACGAAAGAATCGTTGCATGAATTGGGTATGGATTACGTCAGTAAAGACTTAGAACAGAGAGGGATCTTGAGCTATGAGTAAGGTAAAGAAGAAAGTCAGGGTAATCAAGATCGATGTGGATAAATGCAATGGTTGCCGTGCCTGTGAGCTTATCTGCTCAGCAGTTCACGCCAGCCCGAAATATAGCAGCAATAATCCGGAAAGATCCAGGATTCGGCTGATTCGTGATCCGTTGAAAGACATATATTTACCCGTGTACGCCGGCGAGTATACTCCGGCAGAATGTTCGGGTAGAAACAAGTATGTGATTGAGGGAAAAGAATATAACGAATGCGATACCTGCAGGGCTTCCTGCCCGGCCAGAGACCTGTTCAAAGAGCCTGATTCCGGTCTGCCCCTGAAATGCGATATGTGTGATGGCGAAGAAGAGCCTCTGTGTGTTTCGTGGTGTCTTGCGAAAGCCCTGACATATGAAGAACGGGAAGAAGAGCGGGAAGAAGAACCGCAGCTTGGCGAGATGGAGATCGGTTTGCAGGCATTGGCGGATAGACATGGCATGCAGAAGGTTCTGGATACCGTTGCCCGATTGTCAAAGAAGGGCTGAAATTAAGTCCAAATAAAAGGATACAAACGTGGAAACTGTCACCCCCTTCAAAGAGATAATTGAGGTCATAAAAGAGAGTGGTGGAGACGCCTTCAAATTTTGCTATCAATGCGGAAAGTGCGATACGGTCTGCCCCTGGAACAGGGTGAGGACCTTCAGCATGCGCAAGCTGATCCGAGAAGCTACATTCGGATTAACTGACATAGAAAGTGAAGATTTGTGGCGTTGTACCACCTGTGGCAAGTGCCCCCAGTACTGCCCCCGTGGAGTGAAACAGATCGAATCCGGGGTTGCCCTGCGCAGGATTGCCACAGAAAACGAAGTGTTCCCCGGCCCGATCGCGCCGCTGCGTACGGTAAGCGTCGGTCTCATGGGCGAAGGCAACCCTTTCAACGATGACCGTAAGAAACGAGCCGACTGGGCGGAAGGGCTTGGGGTAAAACCGTTCACCGAAGGCATGGAAGTATTGTACTTCTCCTGCTGTTACCTGAGCTACGCCCCGAGACTGAAGAAAGTAGCCGCAGCCACGGCCGCCATCCTCACCAAGGCCGGGGTAAAATTCGGAATTCTCGGTTCGAAAGAGAGCTGCTGCGGTGAAAGCATCCGCAAGACCGGCAACGAAGAGCTGTTCAAACGTCTGGCCAAAGACAATATCCGAGCCTTCATCGACGCCGGCGTGAAGAAAATACTGGTATCGTCACCACACAGCTACCACACCTTCAAAAACGAATACCCTGAATTCATGGTGAACTTTGAAGTCGTCCACATCTCGCAATACCTGAATGAACTGATCAACGACGGGCGGCTGAAACTCACCAAGGAATACGCGAAAAAAGTAACCTACCACGACCCCTGCTACGCGGGGCGGCATAACGGTATCTTCGATGAACCGCGCGCCGTATTGAAGAGCATCCCGGGCCTTGAACTGGTCGAAATGCCCGACACCCGTGAAAACAGCCTCTGCTGCGGCGGTGGCGGCGGCCGGATCTGGGTGGAAACTCCAAAAGGCGAACGCTTCGCCGACCTCCGGCTGGAACAGGCACTCAGCGCCGAGGCCACAACGCTGGTCACCTCCTGTCCCTACTGCATAACCAACTTTGAAGACAGCAGGCTGGCCCTGGAAGATCCTGAAAGCCTCGAAATAAAGGACATCACGGAGCTCATCCAGGAAATGATATAGTCTCTTGCTACTATATTCAGAAAGGCAATACTCACGCGACGACACAATGTTTAATACCAAGCTGCATATTTATTAAAAGCCTTTTCGTAGCGTCGTTGCGTGAAACAAAGATTTTGGTTCCGGCTTGTCTGGTCTATGTAACCTAAGACACCCTAAAAGGACGCGCACAGTGGAAAATGAAATAGCCCAGAAAAACCTTATAGACGTACTGGTAGTCGGTGGCGGGATCAGCGGAATTCAGGCATCCCTGGATCTTGCCAATTCCGGTTTCAAAGTCTATCTGATCGACAAATCCCCAGCCATTGGCGGCAAGATGTCGCAGCTGGACAAAACCTTCCCGTCCAATGACTGCTCCATGTGCATTGAGTCGCCCAAATTCAACGAATGCAGCCGGCATCCCAATATCACCATCCTGACTTACACGGAAGTTGACACAGTCAAAGGTAAACCGGGCAACTTCAAGGTAACCCTGGTGAGGAAGCCGCGCTACGTCGTCGAGAGCAAATGCACCGGGTGCAATATCTGTGCGGAGTACTGCCCGGTCAAAGTCCCCGACAAATACAACCAGGAACTGTCCACGAACAAAGCAATCCACATCTACTTCTCGCAGGCGCTGCCGCTGATCCCCTATATCGACCCGCAGACCTGCCTCTACTTGAAAGAAGGCTCCTGTGCCATCTGCGAAGGCGTGTGCAAACCGGGCGCCATCGACCTGCACCAGGAAGAAGAACTGGTTGACATTGAGGTCGGCGCCATTGTCCTCTCTCCCGGCTTTGAAACGTTTGACCCCAAACTCCGGAACGACTTTGGCTACGGTATCATGGAAAACGTGGTAACCAGCCTTGACTACGAACGAATCCTCTGCTCTACCGGTCCGTACGAAGGTACGATCAGACGTCCGTCCGACAAAAAACACCCGGGAAAGATCGCCTGGATCCAATGCGTCGGCTCGCGTCAGGTAATCCCCGGCGGCAATAGCTACTGCTCGGCCGTCTGCTGCGCCTACACACAGAAACAGGTAATCTTGACCAAAGATCACGACGCCGGAATGGAAGCCACGATATTCCACAACGACATCCGCGCTTTTGGCAAAGACTTTGAGCGCTTCTACCAGCGCGCCGAAAACCTTCCGGACGTCCGCTTCATACGGAGCTACGTCTCAATCGGCAAGGAACTCCCGGACAGCAAAAATGTCACTATCCGTTACTCGACAACTGACGATGGTGTAAAAGAAGAAGAATTCGACATGGTAGTCCTCTCCGTTGGCCTGAATCCCCCGGCCGACGTTCAGAAACTGGCCGCCAAATTCGATATCGAACTAAACAGCCACGGCTTCTGCAAAACCAATCCGGCCAACGCCATAGAAACCAGCCGTCCCGGCATCTATGTCAGCGGCGCCTTCATCGGCCCGGTCGACATCCCTGAATCGGTCGTAGCGGCCAGCGGCGCCAATGCCCTCTGCAGCGAACTGCTCTCCTATCGTCGTGGTGACCTGTCCCGTGAGCGTGAATACCCGATCGAAAAAGACGTCTCGGAAGAAGATATCCGGATCGGCGTAGTCACCTGCCTCTGTGGCGCCAACATCGGCCGTGTCGTCGATACCCCCTCGGTAGCCGACTATGCCCGTGACCTGCCAGGCGTTGTCTACTCCGAAGAGAACCTTTTCGCCTGCTCCACGGAAAACGCCCAGTTGATAGCGGACGCCATCGTGAAACACAACCTTAATCGCGTGGTGCTGGCGGCCTGCACGCCGCGAACCCACGAACCGCTCTTCCGGGACACCTGCCGCGAAGCCGGGCTCAACCAGTACTTCTTTGAATTCGCGAACATCCGGGAACACTGCTCCTGGGTCCACTCCAAAGATAAAGAAGGAGCCACGGTAAAAGCCAAAGACATCATCCGGATGTCGGTTGCGCGCGCCGCCCACCTTGAACCGCTGCAGGAATTCCAGTTGCCGGTCAATCCCGTGGTACTGGTGATCGGCGGCGGCCTCGCCGGCATGACCAGCGCCCTTAGCATGGCCAACATCGGCTTTGAAGTCTACCTTCTCGAAAAAGACAACGACCTTGGCGGCATGGCACGGAGGATCCACTACACCATTGACGGCTTCGACGTCCAACCGCACTTGAAAGAACTCGTCCGCAAAGTATACCGTCACCCGTCGATCCATGTATATCTTAACGCTGCCATCAGCGACGCCTCCGGCTACGTCGGCAACTTCACCACCACGGTGAAAACCGAAGGCCAGACGAAAATCATCAAACACGGTGCGGCCATCATCGCTACCGGCGCCGAAGAATACAAACCGGTTGAATACCTGTACGGGACTGACGACAAAGTCCTCACGTCTCTGGAACTGGAAGACCACATCGTGCGGCGCGACGACAAAGTTGCTTCCGCACAGAGCATGGTAATGATCCAGTGCGTCGGCTGCCGTCAGACGGACCGCAACTACTGCAGCCGTGTCTGCTGCAACCAGTCCATCAAGAACGCCCTGAAGCTGCGGGAGATGAATCCGGACATGGACATCTACATCGCCTATCGGGACATGAGAACCTACGGTTTGAAAGAAGACTACTACCGTGAAGCCTCGGAAAAGGATATAAAATTCATCCGCTACGAGCCATCGGACAAACCGGTGGTTGTGGCAGCCGTGGCGGATGGACGTCCCGTCATCCGGGTCACGGTAACGGACCCCATATTAGGCAAAAAACTGGAAATCGACGCCGACCTGCTCACTCTGGCCGCCGCGATTATTCCGTCACCATCTACCCAGAGCATAACCAAACTGTTCAAAGTGGCCATGAACCCTGACGGTTTCTTCCAGGAGGCGCACGTCAAACTCCGGCCCGTTGACTTTGCCGCCGATGGCGTGTTCCTGTGCGGTCTTGCGCACTACCCGAAACACATCACGGAGACGATCAGTCAAGCCTACGGCGCCGCCGGGCGTGCGATAAACCTGCTCTCCAAGTCAACGGTCACCGCCTCCGGCGCAGTCTGCGAAGTCAGCGAAAACGACTGCGTCTCGTGCGGCGCCTGCATAACCGCCTGTACGTACGGCGCCATAGAATTTCACGACACGCCGAAAGGTAAAAAAGCGACGGTCAACCCGGTCCTGTGCAAGGGTGACGGTCTGTGCAATGCCAAATGCCCGACGCAAGCCATCAAACTGAAACACTACACCGATGATGAAATCTTCTCACAGATTGACGCATCGGTACCGGACCCGGCAGCGGCACACCACTAAAATCTCAACAGCCGGGAACCCCGGCTTAGGAAGGGGGACAACAATGAGTTCAGTACTTGAGTATAAACCACGAGTAGTGGGATTTCTCTGCACGTGGTGAGCATACGCTGCGGCGGACCTGGCTGGAGTTTCCAGACTGCAATATACAACTGAAACAAAAATTATCCGGGTAATGTGTTCCGGCAGGGTCGATATGGCCTTTGTCCTGCGGGCTTTTGCCAACGGAGCGGATGGGGTATTCATCGGCGGATGCTGGCTTGGCGAATGCCATTATGTTACCGAAGGGAACTACGACGCTTTAAGTATGATGCATCTCTCCCGGAAAGTTCTCGAACAGGTCGGAGTAAACCCTGAACGGTTACGGCTTGAATGGATTGCCGGTTCGGAAGGAATGCGCTACGCCGAAGTAATGAATGACTTCGGTAAGAAACTGAAAGAAATGGGGCCTATCGGCGTTGGTGAGGGAATCAGTGCGGACGCACTGAAACTCAAATTCCAGGCGGTTAAAAAAATTCTCCCCTTCCTCAAACTGGTTGAACGGGAACGGCTGAGAGTTCGCTTTAAAACTGAAGAAGAATATGATGAATTCTACGGTAGCGAAGAAGTTAACAAACTAATCAGCGAACTGGTTGCCGACAAACTGGCAATCAGCCAGATTACAACACTCCTGAAAAGAAACTCGCTTTCGACACGGGACATATCAGAAGTGTTACATCTGGAGCCGTCAGATGTGGCACGCTACCTCAACAGTTCCTCACGGCAAGGATTGGTCAAGTATGATTCGGGTCAGAAACTGTATGCCATAGCCTGATGAAACCGGACACGCAATAAGAAACAGGAAAAACGTAAAGAAAAACGGGACAGGGACTATGGATATCGAAAAAATAGATCAGATTATTGATAAACACCAGTGCGAAGCCGGTTCACTTATTCAGATATTGCTTGATATCCAGAGTGAAAACCATTGGCTCCCCCGGGAAGCGCTGGACAGGGTCAGTGAAAAGTTGCACGTGCCCATGAGCAAGATACAACACATCACCACGTTCTATAAATCTTTCAGCATGGTCCCGAGAGGACGTCACGAAGTTCATGTCTGCATGGGCACCGCCTGTCATGTTCGCGGCGCCCAGCGTGTCCTTGATACGGTTCAGGACCAGATAGGCATAAAGGCCGGCGAAACGGATGTTGAATTGAAATTCAGCCTGGAAACCGTGAACTGCATCGGTTGCTGTGCCTTAGGGCCGGTAATGGTGGTTGATGGCGAATACCACGGCAATATAGCGCCGTCTCAGATTGAAAATGTGCTGAAAAACTACGAGTAAGGAATTAGATTATGCCCCGGATAAATTCCACTGCAGAATTGGAAACAGTACGGACTGATATCCTGTCGACACGGGATCCGAATAAGCCTTGCATTACATTGTGTTCCGGTTCTGCCTGTCAGGCTACCCATTGTAAAAAAGTTGCCGCTGCCCTTGAACTGGAACTGGAAAAACAGGGATTAACGGATAAGGTGCATGTCAGAAAAACCGGTTGTCACGGTTTTTGTGAAAAAGGCCCCATTCTTGTCCTCTACCCTGAAGGAATTTGTTATCTCCAGGTGAAGGCGGAAGATGTTCCCGAAATCATCTCCGAGACTCTGATCGGGAAGAAAATTGTTGAACGCCTCGTCTATGTCGATCCGACTACGGGCGAAAAAGCGGTCCATGAACATGACATTCCTTTCTACAAAAACCAGGAACGTCTGGTACTTGGCCTCAATACCAAGATCGACCCCAAAAGTATTGAAGACTATCTTGCCGTCGGCGGCTATCAAGCCCTGGGTAAAGTGCTGTCCTCGATGGCGCCGGAGCAGGTCATCAACGAAGTGAAAGCGGCCAGCCTGAGAGGGCGAGGCGGCGGTGGTTTCCCGGCGGGCATCAAGTGGGAAGCGGCCCGCAACGCTCCTGGTGAGACAAAATACGTCATAGTTAACTGTGACGAGGGGGACCCCGGCGCCTACATGGACAGATCCCTCATGGAAGGGAATCCCTTCTGTGTACTTGAGGGTCTGCTTATCGGGGCCTATGCCATCGGCGCCCACGAGGGGTACATTTACGTTCGTCAGGAATATCCGCTTGCGGTAGAGAATGTAACCTCCGCCATCAGGAGGGCCGAGGAATGCGGTCTTCTTGGAAAAAACATCCTTGGGTCCGGATTTGATTTCATCATCAAGGTACATCAGGGCGCCGGCGCTTTCGTCTGCGGTGAAGAAACCGCACTGATCAGATCCCTGGAAGGAAAGGTAGGCGAGCCCAAAGCACGTCCGCCATATCCGGCAGTCAGAGGGCTCTGGGACAAACCGACCAACATAAACAACGTCGAGACCTGGGCCAATATCCCGTTAGTCATCAACAAGGGAGCCGCAGCTTTTACCTCGATCGGCACGGAGGGGAGCAAAGGGACCAAAATATTCTCACTGGTCGGCAAGGTGAACAACACCGGCCTCGTAGAAGTACCGATGGGCGTAACCCTGCGCGATATTGTCTATAAGATCGGTGGCGGTATTCCTGACGGCAAAAAGTTCAAGGCTGTTCAGACCGGCGGTCCGGCAGGTGGATGTATGCCGGAGAGCCTGCTGGACATGGCAGTCGACTTTGACCAACTCACCAAGGCAGGCTCGATGATGGGGTCCGGTGGCATGATTGTCCTTGATGAAGAAACCTGTATGGTTGACTTCGCCCGTTACTTCCTTGGTTTCCTTGCCGACGAATCGTGCGGCAAATGCGTCCCGTGCCGCGAAGGCGTCAAGCAGATGCTTACGATTCTCACCAGGATTACCAAAGGAAAAGGCAAAGAGGGGGACATCGAACTTCTGGAAGAGCTCGCCGAAGTAGCCGGAAGCTCGGCGCTCTGCGCCCTGGGCAAGGGCGCTCCAAACCCGGTGTTAAGCACGTTGCGCCACTTCAGGGATGAATATGAGGCGCACATCAACCAGGGCAAATGTCCGTCGTATTCCTGCAAAGATCTGATATCGTACTATATTGACCCTGATAAATGCCAGGCCTGCACGAGTTGCTTCAGGAAATGTCCGGCGGAAGCAATTGAAGGGGGCAAAAACCTGATTCATGTTGTTATTCAGGATAAATGCACGAAGTGCGGATCTTGTCTTGAAGCGTGCCCTGTTAAGTTTGGTGCGGTGAAGAAACTTTCCGGCGAGCCCATTCCGTCCCCTCTCCCTCAAGAAGCACGAACTATAGTCAGAAAGAGCAAACAATCATGAGTGACATACTCTTACAAATTGATGGCAGAGAAGTTACCGTTCGGGAAGGCGCAACCATTTTGGAGGCGGCCCAGAGTATGGGGATATCAATTCCAACCCTGTGTCACCACGAGAAGCTGGAACCGTATGGCGGCTGTCGGGTCTGCTCGGTTGAAGTGGATTCACGGGGCAGGACAAGTGTCGTTGCCGCCTGTCTGCATCCGGTGGAACAAGATTTGGTGGTACGAACCAGAACCAAGAAGCTCGAGCGTATCCGGAAATCGCTTCTGGAGATGATGCTGGCGCATGCGCCCGATTCCGAAGCGTTACAGGAATTGGCTCAGGAATATGGCGCTGATAAAGCTCGCTTTGAAAAAGACGCCTCGTTTTGCATTCATTGCGGCCTCTGTGTAAGATATTGTGCTGAAGTCAAAAAGAAAAATGCGCTTGGCTTTATCGACAGGGGAGCGAGGAAAGAGATCTGTTTCATTCCGGAGATCGCCTCCCGGGAATGCTGGGACTGTAAGGAATGTTTTCCTCTTTGCCCCACCTCGGCGCTGCAGGCAGCCTTTGTCTTAAGCAAGGCGCTGATTGCGCCTCCCGAAGATGAGAAACCGGCTTGCTGTGCAAGTTCATCCTCCTGTGCATGTTCCCATGGTACATTGCCTTGACTTGATTACTTTTTAATGGAGAACACGTTCTCTTTTGTTGGCAGTTCATTTTACCAAACAGTATGGAGGTCTTATGAAAATACTAGTCTGCATCAAACAGGTTCCTGACATGGAATCACGTTTCAAGCCGGATGCTGCGGGTGTCTGGTTTTCCGAGTCGGATCTTGCCTTTCGCATCAACGAATATGACGAATATGCGGTCGAACAGGCAGTCAAGCTCAAGGAACAACTGGGGGATACTCCCGAGGTTACGGTTCTTTCCATCGGTCCCGACCGGGTGGTCGAGGCAATCAAGAAGTCCCTTGCAATGGGATGTGATCGCGCCGTTCATGTGCAGGATCCGACTGCCCACCTGAAGGATCCGTGGCAGATCGCCTCGATCATCGCCGCCTATGCCAAGGACAACGCTTTTGACGTAATCTTTACCGGCATGCAGTCACAGGATCGCGGCTCTGCCCAGGTGGGGGTGAGTCTGGCCGAACAGCTTGGGATTCCGTGTGTCACGACCCTGGTTGGCTTTGAATACGCTGACGGAACAATTACCGCCAAACGTGAGTTGGAGGGAGGAATCAAGGGGATCGTCAAGCTGAAGACCCCTGCGCTGGTCACCTGTCAGCTCGGACTCAATACGCCGCGCTACCCGACGCTGCCCAACATCATGAAGGCCAAGAAAAAAGAAATAGCTGCCATTCCCGTGGCGAACCTCCTCAAGGATGAGGCCCGGATGACCACCCTCAGCTTCCATCAGCCTGCCAAGAAGGGTGGCGGCACGGTTCTGGAAGGTGACGTGGCCCAGCTGGTTGACCAAGTGATAAGCATACTCAAGGAAAAGACCGCGGTACTGCGGTAGGAGGCACTCATGAAAACACTATTGATAGGCGAATATCGGGAAGGCAAACTGCTGGACACCACCTATGAGCTGTTCGGTTTTGCCGGGCAACTGGGAGCGGAGACCGCTCTGTTTCTTGTCGGCAGTGATGCGCAGCTGCCAGTTTTTGGCGGGACGCTCTATTTGGCCGATGTGGCCGCCTGCGGTGAATACAACCCCGACCTTCATAAACAACTGGTCTTGGAGGCTATTCAGAAGGAAAACCCGGATCAGATCGTATTTCTGCACTCATCCTACGGTTGGGATCTTGCGCCGCGCGTGGCGGCAGGCCTTGGGGTTGCCCAGGTGTCGGAGGTGATCGCGATTCAGGAGGGGAGCTTTGAGATAAGCTGCTGCAACGGCAAGATGCGGCGTAGCGTCAAGCCGGCAACGGCGAAGTCTGTCGTTACCATCCAGGCCGGCGCTTTCCAGGGAGTACAGCCGGGGGGGAGCCCACAGGTGGTCAAACTGACGACCGGTGCGACCGGCGGCACGGAATTTCTTGGCTACGAACCGGCGGAAGAGAAGGGTGTTGATCTGGCCAAAGCCGACATTATCGTCAGCGCCGGCCGCGGTATCGGCAAAAAAGATAACGTCCCGATCATTGCCGCTCTTGCCAAGGCACTGGGAGGAGAGCTGGGCGCCAGTCGTCCCGTGGTGGATGCCGGATGGGTTGCTCATGATCATCAGGTCGGCACCACCGGCCAGACCGTATCTCCAAAACTGTATATGGCCTGTGGTATATCGGGCGCCATTCAGCATCTGGCCGGCATGAAGAAATCGGATTTTATTATCGCCATCAACAAGGACAAGGACGCTCCTATCGGAGAGGTTGCCGATGTACTCGTTGTAGCCGATGTGCTCCAGTTTGTTCCCGCTTTGACCGCCAGACTGACGCAATAGTTGTCTCGGGTGTCCTGAGTAGCGAAGTACGCGGCATCAGCCAGTTGGAGCCGACAAGGGTGATAAAAAATCAAACGTTATTTTCTTGACAGAATTAAACGCATTATGGTACTTGAATACCATAATGCGTTTAACGTTGGAACGCTGGTGGCAATGCGGACTATTAATAATCGAGAGTAGCCATAGCCCAATAAAATAACAGAACGGAAGAGGAGGTCTTTATGCAGTTCGGCTTAACTGATGAACAGAAAATGATGCAGGATATGGCCAGGGATTTTGCCCAGAAAGAGATTGTGCCGACCCTCAAAGAGGACGAGGCAAACCACACCTTCCGTCCCGAACTGGTGAAGAAAATGGCGAACCTCGGCTTTTTCGGTTGCGCGCTCCCCGAGGAGTATGGCGGTAACGGCTGCGGATTTCTGGAGTCAGTCATTATTGCCGAGCAGCTTGCGACCGTCAGCGGTTCTTCGCGCCTCCCTCTTAATATGCAGAATATAGGACCGTCCCTCACCGTTAATCACTTCGGTACCAAAGAGCAGAAAGAACGTTTTATTCCCGCCTGGGTCAGCGCCGAATCCTTTGGTTTCTTTGCCATTACGGAGCCCAATTCCGGTTCCGACGTTGTCAGTATGGGTACCAGCGCTACTGACCGTGGTGATCACTGGGAACTGAACGGACAAAAGATGTGGATTTCCAATGCCCATCTGGGTGATTGGGGTCTGGTGTACGCCATGACCGACAAGAGCCTGAAATACAAGGGTATGACCTGTTTTATAGTTAACCTGAAGGGGAATGAAGGTATTGTTACCGCTCCTATTGAAACCAAGCTCGGACTCCATTGCGCCCCCACCGGCGAAATCTCATTCAGCCAGGCCAGGATTCCCAAGGATTCAGTACTGGGAGAAGTCGGGCAGGGGTTCCAGATCTGCATGTGGCAGCTGAACAATACCCGCATCAGTTGTGCCGCCGGCGCGCTGGGAATCGGTGGCGGCGCCATCGAGGCAGCTATCGGTTATGCTAACGAGCGGACCCAGTTCGGCAAAAAGATAGGTTCCTATCAAATGATCCAGGCGTCCATCGCCGAAATGGTTGCCGAACACGAGGCGGCCAAGTTGCTGGTATACCAGGCAGCATGGCTTAAGGATCAAGGACTTCCCAATCAGTTTCAGACTTCCATGGCAAAGCTGTTTGCTTCCGAGGCCGCTGTTCATGCCGCTACCGAAACCATGAAGATTTTCGGCAGCTACGGCTTCTCCACCGAATACCCGGCAGAGCGGTTCCTGCGCGATTCCATGTCTCTGCGCACCGTCGAGGGGACAAGTAATATTCAGAAAACCATCATTGCCGGCTTCGCGCTGGGTGATGTGACTAACCGCTAGTACCACCGGTCGCGCAGAAGCAGACGTTCGAACAAGATGCTGTCAAATTTCATTAGGTAGAGGGAAAGGGGCCTGGTATGTCGCGAAAACAAACGCCGTTGCGTCCGTATTTCGAAAAAATGGCCGATATTGGCAAGGCGCTCAGTGAGGCAGAGATAAAGCGCGCTCAGGAAAATATCGATCTTGTCAAGGAACAGGAGCGGATACTTGCTCAGGAAACAGAGAGAGTAAAGAATGCGGGTATCCCTGCAAAGAAAATCCATGAACGGGGTGGCATGACGATCTATGACCGTCTCGACTATCTGGTGGATCCGGGTACGTGGTCTCCCCTGCACACCCTCTACAACCCCCGTGACAATGAAGAGGGATGTACCGGTGTTGTTAACGGTATCGGTAAAATTGAAGGAAAATGGGCGGTTATTATCGGCTTTGACAACAAGGTCATGGCCGGCGCCTGGATTGCCGGACAGTCCGAGAATATCCTCATGGTCACCGATATGGCCAAACGGCTTAACGTACCTCTCGTCTGGCTGACAAACTGCAGCGGTGTCAAGCTTATGGAGCAGGAGACCGTCTACGCCGGTCGTCGCTCAAGCGGTGCGCCCTTTTATCGTCACGCAGATCTCAATCATTTGGGGATTCCGATCCTGAACGCCATCTACGGTACCAATCCGGCTGGCGGCGGCTACCAGGGGATCAGTCCAACCATTTTGCTGGCCCACGAAGGGGCAAATATTGCGGTTGGCGGCGCCGGCATTGTTGGCGGTATGAACCCGAAAGGTTTTGTTGATGTTGAAGCGGCCCGGGCGCTGATTGATGGAACCAAGGGCTTTAAGGCCAAGGATCCGGGTCGGGTTGAGACCCACTTTGATCACACGGGCTATTTCCGTGAAGTACATGATACAGAGTCTGGTGTTCTGGATGGCATCAAGGACTACATGCGGATGATGCCCGCCTATGATCCGACCATGTTCCGGGTTGCCGCGCCAGCTGCACCGAAGTTCCCGCTGGAAGATCTCAATATGATTCTTCCTGCAAACCAGAAGCGTCCGTACGACGCAGTTCAGATCCTGGCACGTCTCACTGACAACAGCGAATTCATGGAGTACCGTCCCGACTACGGTCGCGAGGTCTTTGCCGGTATCGGCAAGATTGATGGGTTCCCCGTGGCCTTCGTTGGTAATCGTCAGGGAGTTTTCCCCGGTTATCCTGAATACGCCAACGGCGCCTATCCGGCGGTCGGCGGCAAGCATTACCGCCAGGGGCTGATCAAGCAAGCTGAGTTCGTTACGCTCTGCGGACGTGACAATCTGCCGATCATCTGGCTGCAGGATACTACCGGGATCGATGTCGGCGATCTTGCTGAGGAAGCAGAGTTGCTCGCACTGGGTCAGTCACTGGTCTACTCTATCGAGCAGACCGACCTCTCCATGATGTGCGTGGTGTTGAGGAAGGGGACTGCTGCGGCTCACTACATCATGTGTGGTCCGCAGGCAAACAACAACAATGCCTTTACTCTCGGCACGCCACTGACCGAAATCTATGTTATGCATGGCGAAACCGCCGCCGCTGCATCCTATGCCAGGCGTCTGGTCAAGGAGGACGAGGCGGGTAACGACCTCTCTCCGGTTCTCGATAAGATGAACCAGATGATCAAGGACTATCAGGATAAGTCACGACCGGCCTACTGCGCCATGACCGGCTTCGTCGATGAAATTGTTTCATTGCCCGATCTGCGCAAGTACATTCAGGCATTTACCGGCGCCAACTACCAGAATCCGAAATCAATCACGCCGGTTCACCAAATGCTTTTGCCACGCATTATCAAAGGATAAGAGCCGCACCAATGAAAGCCCCGGACGATATCGTCCGGGGCTTTTGTCCACCACGTGACAGTGGTCGCCCCGTATTAATTAAGTACATTAAACAGGTTTGTTTTTAACTATATTTTTGAAAGGAACTGCACATGAGTAAATCAAAACAACCGTTGGGGATAACTGAAGTCGTATTGCGGGACGCCCATCAGTCACTCTTCGCCACTCGTATGCGTCTTGACGACATGCTTCCTATCGCCGACAAACTCGACCGGGTTGGTTACTGGTCCATCGAGATGTGGGGTGGTGCCACCTTTGACTCCTGTATCCGTTTTCTTGGTGAAGATCCCTGGGAGCGTCTCCGGGAACTTAAGAAGGCAATGCCGAGGACACGGCAGCAGATGCTGTTCCGAGGTCAAAACATCCTTGGTTATCGCCATTATGCAGACGATGTGGTGGAGAAGTTTGTAGAGCGGGCTGCGATTAACGGCATTGATGTCTTCCGTGTGTTCGACGCCATGAACGATCCGCGCAACCTGGATACTGCCATTAAGGCAGTTATCAAGCAAGGGAAGCACGCCCAGGGGACCATGTCCTATACGGTCAGCCCGGTTGACACAATTCCCAAATGGGTCGATTTGGCCAAACGGATTGAGGATATGGGGTCCCACTCCCTCTGCATCAAGGATATGGCCGGCCTTTTAGCCCCCTACACCGCCTATGAGTTGGTCAAAAAGCTCAAGAAAGCTATCAATATCCCGATTCACATGCAGTGCCACGCCACGACCGGCATGTCAACCGCAACATACGTCAAGGCGATTGAGGCCGGCGTTGAAAATGTCGATACATCCATTTCCTCCATGAGTATGACCTACGGTCACTCGGCTACCGAGGCTATGGTTGCCATCATGGGAGAGACAGAGCAGGCGACCGGACTCGACGTTGTTCTGCTGCAGGAGATTGCTGACTACTTTACGATTGTGCGCAAGAAATATGCAAAGTTCGAAGGTTCCCTGAAGGGTATCGATGCCCGCATCATCACGGCGCAGGTACCGGGTGGTATGCTGACCAACATGGAAAGCCAGCTGAAAGATCAGAACGCCGGACACAAGATGGATGAAGTGCTTGCAGAAATTCCTCGTGTCCGTGAAGACCTCGGATTTATTCCGCTTGTTACCCCGACGTCACAGATTGTCGGGACCCAGGCGGTCATCAATATCCTGACCGGAGAACGGTACAAGTCCATGACCAAGGAGACTGCGGCTGTCCTCAAGGGTGAGTACGGCGCCACATCGGCACCGGTGAACAAGGAGCTCCAGAAAAAGGTTCTGGCCGGTGCAGAGGCTATCACGTGCCGTCCGGCAGATTTACTCGGAGCGGAGATGGACAAGCTGACCGCTGAACTGCGTGGTTTGGCGAAAGAGAAGAATCTCAAGTTCGGAGATCACGAAGTGGAGGATGTGCTGACCTACGCGCTCTTCCAGCAGGTTGGGCTCAAGTTCCTCGAACATCGCGATAACCCGGCCATGTTTGAGCCGGTTCCTACCGGCGAAGAGACCGCTCCCGCTTCCAAGTCGGCAGCTCCCGCAGCAGCGGGTGGAGAACTCTTCACCGTTACGGGAGGTGGCCAGACATTTGTGGTTCAGGTTGCCAAGGCGACCGGCGCTGTCGCCGCCGCAGCGGCTGCTGCGGCAAATGCTGCCGGTTCTGCAACAGCACCCGTTGCTGCCGCCGCTGCCGGAAATGTCATTGTCTCGCCTCTTGCCGGAAATGTCTGGAAGATCGAAGTGGATCCGGGACAGGAGGTCAAGGAAGGCGATCTTCTGCTGATTCTTGAGGCTATGAAGATGGAAAACGAGATTTTTGCCGACTGTGACGGGATTGTCGGTACTATCCACATCAAGGAAGGAATTGCCGTCGATATCGGCCAGCCGCTCGTTACCCTGCTCAGTGATGCTGCTTCGTCCGTTGCAGCCACCTGCTCTTCGTCTGCCGCCTGCGCTGCCGCCCCACCTGAAAACGGCGTTGCTGCACCATTGGCCGGTAACGTATGGAAGATCGAGGTAGCTGTGGGTCAGAAGGTACAGGAAGGCGATCTGCTCCTGATTCTCGAAGCTATGAAGATGGAGAACGAGATCTTTGCCGATAAAGACGGAACAGTGAGCCAGATCCTCATTCAAGAGGGGAATGCCGTAGATATCGGCCAGATCCTCCTTACCCTCGACTAAGGTACCATTTCCAATACTCTTTGTTTTACCGTGCGTTCAGACTGACTCCGCACCCACGTTCCCTCCCGTTTCAGGGGGGGGGCGTGGGAAGGTGCTACCTGTGAGTGCAATATGAACGGGTAGCCGCACAGGCGGAAGGATAGAGATATGAGTAAAAAAAACGCTGCACTGGAGTATCACTCAACCGGTCGCAAGGGAAAAATCGAGGTTATTGCAACCAAACCCTGCCAGACCGCGCAAGATCTTTCCCTCGCTTATTCCCCCGGAGTTGCCGAACCCTGTCTGGCTATTCAACAAAATCCTGAAGATGCCTATCAGTACACCGCCAAAGGGAATCTGGTCGCTGTCGTCTCCAACGGCACCGCAGTCCTTGGTCTTGGTAACATCGGCGCCCTGGCCGGCAAACCGGTCATGGAAGGGAAGGGGGTTCTCTTTAAACGCTTTGCCGACGTCGACGTGTTCGATATCGAGCTGAACAGCGAGGACCCGGATGAGATTATCCGTGCCGTCCAGCTTCTGGAGCCGACCTTCGGTGGCATAAATCTGGAAGATATCAAGGCCCCTGAGTGCTTCTATATCGAGGAAGAACTTAAAAAAACCATGAATATTCCGGTTTTTCACGATGATCAGCATGGCACCGCGATCATCTCGGCAGCCGGTCTCATCAACGCCCTGGAACTGGTCGGAAAGAAGATTGAAGAGGTACGGCTGGTGGTTAATGGCGCTGGTGCCTCAGCTATCGCCTGTGCCAATCTGGTCGTCTCCTTGGGGCTCAAGCGGGAAAACCTGATCATGTGCGATACCAAGGGTGTCATCTATCGGGGGCGTACCGAAGGAATGAACAAGTACAAAGAACGTTTTGCGGTGGAAACGTCTCTGCGCACCCTGGATGAGGCGGCCGTGGGATGTGATGTTATGTTCGGACTCTCCTCCAAGGGGGCTTTTACCCCTTGGATGGTTCGCAGTATGACGGTCAATCCGATTATTTTTGCCCTGGCGAACCCCGACCCGGAGATTACCCCCGAGGAGGCCAGTAGCGTGCGTGGCGATGTGTTGATCGCCACCGGTCGCTCCGACTACCCGAACCAGATCAATAACGTGCTCGGATTCCCGTTCATCTTTCGCGGTGCGCTCGATGTCCGTGCCACCACCATCAACGAGGAGATGAAAAAGGCGGCGGTATTCGCCCTGGCCGAACTGGCCCGCGAAGAGTGTCCTGACTCGGTCTGTCGCGCCTATGGGAACGTCAAGTTCAGCTTTGGCCGCGACTACATCATTCCGAAACCGTTTGATCCACGGGCGCTGCTACGAGTTGCCCCGGCCATTGCCAAAGCGGCGATGGATTCCGGTGTTGCACGGCAGCCGATCACCGATATGGACAAGTATGTGGAGACGCTGGAGTCTCTCCAGAGTAAAGCGAAAGAAACGTTACGGATGATCATCAACAAGGCGAAGTGCGATCCCAAGAGCATCGTCTTTCCCGAGGGTGAGAACGAGAAAATCCTCCGTGCGGCCCAGGTGCTCGTCGAACAGGGAATAGCTCGACCTATCCTGCTGGGGAACGAGGCAAAGATCCGCTCAACCCTACTGGAACTGGGTATCGAGCTGAACGGCGGTGCGACAATCATCGATCCGGCCACTTCAGAGAAGTCCGAGGCGTATGCGTTTGAGCTTTTTCAGCTCAGGCAGCGCAAAGGACTCACTCTTTCCGAGTCCCGGCGGTTGATAACCCGCAAATCCCGGACCCAGTATGGTTGCATGATGGTGCGTCAGGGGGACGCGGATACCCTGCTCGCGGGCGTTGACGCCAACTATGCCGAGACCATTCGGCCGGCCTTGCAGATAATCGGCAAACAGGAGGGGCTTTCCAGCGTCCACGGCCTTTACATTATGGTCTTTAAGAAAGGGATATTCTTCCTGGCCGATACTACGGTACGGATCGATCCCAATTCTCTGGAACTCGCCGAAACCGCGATCCTGGCAGCGGAAATGGCCCGGATGCTCGAGATTGAACCGAGCGTTGCAATGCTTTCCATGTCCAACTTCGGCTCGGTACACCATCCTCAGGCAGAGAGGGTAAGGAACGCGGTGGAAATCGTCAGACAGAAGGATCCGGGGTTGGCAATCGACGGCGAGATGCAGGCCGACACCGCAGTGGTCTCAGAGATACTTCAGACGAATTTTCCGTTTACCACTCTCAAGCAGGCTGCCAATATCCTCATTTTTCCGGATCTAACCTCAGGTAACATCTGCTATAAGCTCCTGCGCCAACTGGGGGGAGCTGAGGCGATTGGTCCGATCCTTATGGGAATGAACAAGCCGGTTCACATTCTGCAAGGGGGTGATGACGTCATGGATATCGTTAACATGGCCGCCATCGCAGTGGTGGATGTCCAGAGCCGCAACCGTTCATAAGTTTACCCCTCCGCACGTGCGGAGTTATTTTAATTTAAAGAAGACTGTATTGCCCTTATCGAAACTGTCATGGAACGACCCGTCAATGGCTGACGCATACCGTGGTGAGTTAATTATCCCAGGCAATGATTGCAGCTTTAGGAGGAAGTATCATGGACAGTACAGTAGATAACACCTCAGCGGTACCGACGCTCGTGGATTCATCTCTTGAGGTGGATAATCGGGTAGCGGTTCTCACCTTGCGGCGCAATGATGTGCGTAACGCCCTGACCGGAACGGCACTTATCGACGATATCGTACGAACGGTGCAATGGGTCAACAACGAAGCAGCGGTATCGGTATTGATCATTACAGGTGATGGCGCCGCATTTTCTTCCGGTGGCAATATCAAAGAGATGCAGGCGCAAAGCGGTAGTTTTGCTGGGTCACCGGTAGCGATTCAGGATCATTACCGGCGCGGCATTCAGCAGATACCACTTGCTCTTGCCAAGGCCGAGGTGCCTGTCATCGCCGCTGTCAACGGTCCGGCAATGGGAGCCGGCTTCGATCTGGCCTGTATGTGCGACATCCGTATTGCCTCAACAAGGGCCAAAGTTGGAGAAACCTTCATTAATCTCGGGATCACGCCGGGAGATGGCGGCGCGTGGTTCATGCAACGTCTTCTCGGATACCAGCGCGCAGCGGAGATGACATTTACCGGCAGGATACTGGAGGCCGATGAAGCACTCAGGATTGGACTGTTCCTAGAGGTGGTAACACCGGAGGCTCTGATGCCGCGTGCCCGTGAGTTGGCTGGGCAGATGGCGGCCAAGCCACCACTTACGCTCCGTTTGACCAAGCGGATGATGAAACTGGCCCAGCGTAGCGATCTTCCGGACTTTCTTGATTTATGTGCCTGCTTCCAGACAATGGCTCATCATACGACGGACCATCTGGAAGCGGTCAATGCTTTTCTTGGAAAAAGAGAACCCTTCTACATGGGAAAATGATGTGCTGCCGGCTGTACTCCGGTATTCTGAACGTTATCACTGTTGACAAGTACTCCGCGCACAGCTCAAATGACGTTATGAAATAAAATTTCTTGACAGATAAATAGGTAAAGTGGTACTCAAATACCATTAGATATGTATACAGGATATTAAGCTTATGGGACGGTCTCGGGATCGTTACCGGCACGCCGAGGAGGAATTATATGAAAGATGTTTTTGTGGTCGAATCACTGCGTACACCGCTGGGGTCCTTTGGTGGTGTGTTCGCCGATGTGTCGGCCCCGCGTCTGGCGGCAGCCGTCATCAAGGGCCTTCTGGAAAGGTCCGGTATTTCTGCGGACGTGATTGACGAAGTGATTATCGGCCATGTGCTTGCCGGTGGAACAGGCCAGGCCCCGGCACGACAGGCTATGCTTTATGCCGGGTTGCCGGATTCTATTCCCGCTTTGACTATCAACAAGGTCTGCGGCAGCGGCTTGAAAGCTATTATGCTGGGCGCCGGTTCGATTCGTCTTGGTGATGCCGAGGTGGTCATTGCCGGTGGCATGGAAAATATGTCTCTGGCTCCCTATATTCTCGGTAAAGCACGCTATGGGTACCGGATGGGGAACGGAGAACTGATTGATCTTTTGGTACATGACGGACTGCAGGATCCCTACAGCAACAAACATATGGGAGTGATCGCTGAAGCCACCACCGAAAAGCATGGTATTACCCGTGAAGAACAGGATGCGTTTGCGCTCCGTTCCTACCAGCTGGCTCAGGAAGCGGTTAATGGCGGGGTCTTCAAGGATGAAATAGTTCCGGTCGTGAAGCAGGGGCGCAAAGGTGATGAAATCGTCAGTGACGATGAAGAGCCGTTCAAAGTAGATTTTGCCAAGTTGGCGGGACTGCGGGGGGCATTCAAAAAAGACGGAACCGTGACGGCCGGCAATGCGTCCACAATCAATGACGGGGCGGCACTCACGCTGCTTGCCAGTGCCGATGCCGTAGAGAAGCATGGTCTCAAACCCAAGGCACGTCTTGTCGCCTACGCCACCAACAGTGTGCATCCCGACCTCTTTACCGAGGCGCCGGTTGGCGCCATCGAAAAAGCGTGTGCCAAGGCCGGGCTGAAGATCAGCGATATAGATCTGTTTGAAATCAACGAGGCCTTCGCCGCAGTAACCCTGCTTGCCATCAAGCAGTTGGCTATTGATCCGGCAAAGGTGAACGTGAATGGTGGCGCTGTCGCCATCGGCCATCCTCTCGGGGTAAGTGGTGGCCGTCTGACCGCTACCCTGGTACGGGAACTGCACAAACGTCAGGCACGCTACGGTCTTGCTACCCTCTGTATCGGCGGCGGCGAAGCGGTGGCGGCGATCTTTGAACGGGTATAAGGAGGGGAAAATGATCGGAAAAGTAGGTGTACTCGGCGCAGGACAGATGGGGAGTGGCATAGCCCACGTTCTGGCAGTTCGTGAGATTGACGTTGTACTCTTCGACATAGCCGAAGAACAGTTATCCAAGGCTATTGCAGGGATCGAGAAAAACCTTGAACGTCAGGCAAAAAAAGGCGAACTCGACAGCGCAGCCATCCCGGCCATTGTCGGGAGAATCCGGACAACCAAGGTGATGGAAGATCTGGCCGATTGCGACATGGCCATTGAAGCGGTTACCGAACGGGAAGCGTTAAAGCTGGAAATATTCAGAAAACTCGACGGCATCGTCAAGAAAGATGCCATTCTCGCCTCCAACACATCTTCGATCCCGATCACCCGGATTGCGGCGGTAACAGGCCGTCAGGACAAGGTCATCGGCATGCACTTCATGAACCCGGTACCGGTCATGAAGCTGGTTGAGGTCATCAGGGGGCTCGCCACCAGTGATGAGACCTTCAATGCCACTGCTTCCCTTATTGAGAAACTTGGCAAGGAAAAGGCGGTATCTGCCGACTACCCCGGATTCATCGTCAACCGGATCCTGATCCCGATGATTAACGAAGCTGCTTTTGCGCTTTTTGAAGGGATTGCCACGGTCGAGGATATTGACAAAGGAATGAAGCTTGGTACCAACCAGCCGATGGGGCCGCTTACATTAGCCGATTTTATCGGCCTTGACACCTGTCTGGCGATCATGAATGTGCTGTACGAAGGATTTAAGGATACGAAGTACCGTCCCTGCCCTTTGTTGGTCAAGATGGTTGAGGCCGGTTTCCTTGGCAAGAAGACCAGGAGAGGGTTCTACACCTATTAGTTTTGATTATCTGTAGAGGCGGGGTCGCCCCGTGCCTGCGGGAGGATTTGGATATGGAATACACGAACTTGCTGATCGAAAAAAGTGACGGCGTTGCTACTCTTATGATCAATCGCCCAAAGGCGCTGAATAGCCTCACCAGCTCGGTACTTGATGAACTGCTCGATGCTTTCACCGCACTTGGACAGGATAGTGAAGTAAAGGCGATTGTCCTTACCGGCAGCGGCGAAAAGGCCTTTGTTGCCGGAGCCGATATTGCCGAGATGGCGGATATGACCGTCCAGCAGGCGAAGGAGTTCTCCCGCAAGGGACAGCGTCTGGTCATCTTTATCGGTCAGTTGTCCAAACCGGTCATTGCCGCTGTCAACGGTTTTGCGCTGGGCGGCGGACTGGAAATGGCCCTGGCCTGTGACTTTGCATACGCCTCGGAAAATGCGAAAGTCGGCCTTCCGGAGGTGACTCTTGGTGTTCTGCCGGGATTCGGCGGTACCCAGAAGCTCGGACGTCTTATCGGTCGCAGCAGAGCCAACGAATTGATCTTTACCGGTAGAATGCTCAATGCTGCCGAGGCCAGGGAGTGGGGCATCGTCAACGCGGTATTCCCGCTATCAGAACTGCTTGGCAAGGCTATTGAGGCTGCCGCGAAGATTGCCGGCAATGGTCAGTTGGGTGTTGCCCACGCCAAGGATGCCATCAGGAGCGGCCTTGATATGTGCGAAGCCGACGGGATGAACTATGAATCGCTTCATTTTGCAGCGCTCTTTGCTTCGGCAGACCAGAAGGAAGGGATGCGAGCTTTTTTGGACAAAAGGAAACCGGCGTTTACCGGCAACTGAGTATAACAGAATGATAGACGTTGGAGAAAATCCATGGAAGTGACACGCGAACTATATTGGAATATCGGTCATGGAGTAACGGTACTGTTGCCTATGTACCTCTTTACCTTTGCCGCCCTTGGTTTCTTGGTAAAAAGCGGCCTGCAGCGTTTGAACATCTACCGGCAGGGCAAGCCGCTCAACCGGACCGATCAGCGGTCCGTGCGAATCGGTTCCTTACTGAAGAACGTCCTGTTGCAGAGCCGGGTGCTCCTTGTCAAGGGGCCTGGCTATGCTCACGGGTTGTTCTTTTGGGGATTCGCGCTGCTGTTTATCGGCACCTGCTTTGTAGCAGCCCAGGCCGACTTCACCGATCTCCTGTTTCACTATCGTTTCCTGAATGGCGGTCTCTACAAGTTTTTCTCTCTGGTGCTTGATCTGGCCGGCCTGGTCGCCTTTGTCATGTTGCTGGGTCTTTTGGTTCGCCGTTACCTGGTTCGTCCCGCCGGCCTTGAGTCCACTACGGATGATGCCATCATGCATGGGCTCCTGTTTGCCATACTTATCACCGGCTTTGTCATCGAAGGCGCCCGAATGGCTGTCACCGAACTGCCGGGCAATCCGGATCTGGCGATGTGGTCGCCGGTCGGTTTGATGTTTGCCAAAATTCTGGCTGGATCCGGCGAAAATACCCTGCGTGCTGTACACCAATCACTCTGGTGGGTACACTTTTTTCTGGTTATCGGCTTCATTTGTGCTATCCCGTACACTAAATTCCGACACATCTTTACCACTGCCGCCAATTACTTCTTTACCGACCTGGGGCCCAAGGGTGCGCTGGTTACCATCGATATGGAGGGTGACGCGGAGAGTTTCGGTGTCGCCACACTTAAGGACCTGACCTGGAAAGACATCTTTGACACCGACGCCTGTACCAAATGCAAGCGGTGCCAGGACCGTTGTCCTGCACATCACACCGAAAAACCGCTCTCTCCAATGAAGGTGATTAATCAGTTGGGCGAGATAGCCTGTGCCAATCCTGAAGCCAGCCTGATCGAAACCGTCAGCAAGGACGTACTCTGGTCTTGCACCACATGCCGGGCCTGCCAGGAAATTTGCCCGGCGTCCATTGAACATGTCAACAAGATAGTCGACATGCGTCGCAACCTGGTTCTCATGGAAGGCGAATTTCCCGGCGAAGAAGTTATGGTTGCCATGGACAACGCCGAAGTTAACGGTAACCCCCTGGGGATGGCCTTCGCTTCACGAGGCGACTGGGCCAAGGATCTGCCGGTCAGCATCATGGGTGACGGCGCCGACGTCGACATACTTTACTTCGTCGGTTGCTATGCATCATTTGACAAGCGGAACATCAAGGTAGCCACCAGTTTCGTAAAACTCTGCGCCGCTGCCGGCATCCGCGTCGGTATCCTCGGCAAGGAAGAGAAGTGCTGTGGTGAGCCGATGCGTAAAATGGGCAATGAGTATATGTACCAGAGCATGGCAGCCGAGAACATTGAGACCATCAAAGGGTATGGCGTCAAAAAGGTTGTTACCGCCTGTCCGCACTGTTTTAATACTTTGAGCAAGGATTACCACGATCTCGGTTTTGATGTGGAGACGGAGCACTACACCACTTTCCTGAATCGTCTGGTGGAGGACGGCAAACTCAAGATCAAAGCAGAGAGCTTTGACTGTACCTATCACGATTCATGCTATATCGGTCGATATAATGACTTGTACCGCGAACCACGGGCTCTGCTTGCGGCTGCCGGGGGGGCGATTCGCGAGATGGATCGGAGCAAGTCTGAGAGTTTCTGCTGCGGCGCAGGTGGTGGCCGGATTATGGCAGAGGAGAAGTTGGGAAGCCGGATCAGCGAAACCCGTGCCAAAATGGCTGCTGAAACCGGATCTGATTTGCTCGTTTCCAACTGCCCCTTCTGTCTGACCATGTTTGAGGACGGCATCAAGGGCGCTGAGTTGGAAGGTAAGCTTGTGCCCAGAGATATTGCTGAGATTCTGCTTGAAAAACTGGTAGTTTGATACAGGGATGGGTGTGGCTGAAGATGAAGGGTTTGTGGCGGCTTAAAAAAGGTATTGTAGTACTTAAATACAAAATTTAGTAATGAGCGAGGCTGATCTCGCGGGAGAGAAAGAATGAATATTCATGAGTACCAAGCTAAAGCAATTTTGAGAGAATTCGGGGTGCCGGTACCTGACGGCCACGTCTGCTACAACAGCGCCGGAGCCAGGGAATGGGCCAAGCGCATCGGTGAGGGACCCTGGGTCGTCAAGGCGCAGATTCACGCCGGTGGTCGTGGCAAAGGAGGGGGCGTCAAGCTGGCCCGTACGGCCGACGAAGTCCGTATGATCTCGCGGGAAATGCTCGGTATGACTCTGCGTACCCACCAGACCGGTCCGGAAGGCAAGCTGGTTACCCGCGTTCTGGTGGAAAACGGCTGCAACATCGCTAACGAACTGTATGTCAGTCTGGTCGTAGACCGCGGCACATCCAAAGTGACCGTCATGGCTTCGACCGAAGGGGGGATGGACATCGAAGAGGTCGCCGCATCCACTCCGGAAAAGATCTTTACCGAAACCATCGATCCACTGGCCGGCCTGACCGCCTTCCAGTGCCGCAAGATCGCCTTCAGCCTCGGCCTTAGCGGCAAACTGGTCGGTAAAGCTGTTTCTGTTCTGCAGGGACTCTACAAAACCTTTATCTCCTGTGACTGCTCCATGCTGGAGATCAATCCGCTGGTCATCACCGCCGAAAATAATCTGCTCTGTCTGGATGCCAAATTCGGCTTCGACGACAACGCCGTATTCCGTCATCCCAAGCTGAGCGACATGCGCGACTACGATGAAGAAGACCCCAACGAAGTTGAAGCCTCCCAGCATGAACTCTCCTATATCTCTCTGACCGGCAACATAGGCTGTCTGGTTAACGGAGCAGGATTGGCCATGGCCACGATGGATATCGTCAAACATTACGGCGGCGATCCTGCCAACTTTCTGGATGTCGGGGGCGGGGCTACTGCCGAGCGTGTCACCGAAGCCTTTAAGATCATCCTGTCCGACAAAAACGTCAAAGGGATTCTGGTCAATATCTTCGGCGGCATCATGAAATGCGATATTATTGCCACGGGCGTCATTACTGCCGCCAAGATGGTCTCTCTCAAGGTGCCGCTGGTTGTCCGTCTGGAAGGGACCAACGTTGACCTGGGTAAAAAAATGCTGGCCGAAAGCGGCCTTAACATCGTTGCAGCTGACGGCATGGCCGATGCCGCACAAAAAATCGTACAGGCCGTGAAAGGAGCCAACTGATGAGTATCCTGGTCAACAAAAACACCAAAGTTATAACACAAGGTATCACCGGCTCAACCGGCCTTTTCCACGCCCAGGGTGCTCGTGACTACGGCACTCAGATGGTAGGCGGCGTCACTCCCGGCAAAGGGGGCACTACCATCGACGGTTTTCCGGTCTACGATACCGTCGTAGAAGCCATCCGCCAGACAGGCGCTACTGCCTCCGTCATCTATGTACCACCACCTTTTGCTGCCGATTCCATCATGGAAGCTATCGATGCCGGTATTGAACTCGTCTGCTGTATCACCGAGGGGATCCCTGTTTTGGATATGGTCAAAGTCAAGCAGTACATGCAGGGCAAAAAGACCCGCCTGGTCGGCCCCAATTGCCCCGGTGTGATTACACCCGGTGAGTGCAAGATCGGTATTATGCCGGGTTACATTCATAAACCGGGTAAAGTCGGGGTTGTCTCCCGTTCCGGCACGTTGACCTATGAAGCGGTCTGGCAGCTGACCAACGTTGGTTTGGGACAGTCCACCTGTGTCGGCATCGGTGGTGACCCGGTTAACGGCACCAACCATCTGGATGTATTGCGCATGTTTGAAGAAGACCCTGACACCGAAGCCGTCATCATGATCGGCGAGATCGGCGGTACCTCGGAAGAGGAAGGGGCTTACTTCGTGAAAGAGTACATGACCAAACCGGTTGCTGCCTACATAGCCGGCGTTACCGCTCCTCCGGGCAAGCGCATGGGCCATGCCGGCGCCATTATCTCCGGCGGCAAGGGCACTGCTGCCGAGAAGGTCGCTATCCTGAATGAATGCGGTATCAGTGTTGCAGCCAGTCCTGCCGAAATGGCACAGGCATTACTGAAAATATACAAACCGTAAGGAAGGGAAACAATAATGGGCATGTCTGCCTCCACGTCACGCTTGATGGTTCCGGCCATGATTGTCGTGTACGGACTGTTTCTGTTCGGGGTCAGGGTCGCCCTGCTTGATGGCGGTGACGTGAACGGGGATATTGTGCTGGCATCCTTCACAAGTATCGTGGCCGCCGTGACGTGGGCGATTGATATGGGGTGAAGAAGGAATCTCGGCATACGGAGCGGAGCTTGAGTTTTAATAATGAATAATCAAAAAACAAATAGAGATGAATGTCAGGAGGTCAGTGCGATGGGAAACTATAAAGAGCATCCCAAGTACAACATTATATCCATACGGGTTACCGATGAAGAGAAAGCGTTTTTCGAAAAAATCAAGCGTCATACGCGTAAAAATATGACTATGATCATTCGTGAGGCGATGCATCTCTATTACCCGTACGCGGAATTATCGGCTAACCGGCCTAAGTAAGCACGTTTAGTAGGTGTTGGGTGAGCACATACTGCCATGTGTGCTCCTTTCAATCCGGGGGAGTAATCCCCCGGGTCTTTACAAAATAAATCTTTCCTGATAAAATGCGTCAACAAATAAGATTATATCGTTACCAGTTTGGCGCGGAGTTTGCTTCATGTAATGAAACTCCGCTCCGCACTAAATGGATAAAAATTCTATGGTGACTACGAAAAAAATGATTCTCTCGCAGCAAACGCTTGGCCTGGACTTTGTACGCAAAGTGGAGGCACTTGCCGACACCTCGGTCAGGAGCTGTTTCCAGTGCGGTAAATGCTCGGCAGGTTGCCCCATGGCCTCCTTTATGGAGCATCCACCCAATCGTGTGATTCGCCTCCTGCAGTTGGGCCAATGGCAAACTCTGCTTGCCGATCGCTCCATCTGGTACTGTGCTTCGTGTGAGACGTGCTCCACTCGTTGCCCAAATAAAGTGCATATTGCCTCCATTATGGACGCCCTGCGCAAACTGGCCTGGGATGCCGACGGACCATCCAAGGAAACCTTTGTCCAGATTGCCGACAAGCTCTTTCTGCAGAACATCAGGACCTACGGCCGCCAGTACGAAATGCGCCTTGCCGCCCTGTTCAACATCAAATCCGGCCAGTTCCTGAAGGACCTGATGCTTGGACCCAAGCTGCTTGCGAAAGGCAAACTGAAGTTGCTTCACAAGAAGAACAAGAACCTGCCGGAAATTGAAAAAATATTCAAACGCATTGAAGCTATGCGTAAAAATAAGGAAGCACTCTAAATGGATTGACGAGTGATGAGAGTCGAAAGTTGAGGGGGAATTTTTTTTTCATCTCTCAACCCTCATCTCTCATCTGCTAGATTCGAAGAGGATACGGCATACCAATGACAAAACTCTCATACGCCTACTATCCCGGCTGTTCCCTGCATGCCTCCGCCGGAGAATACGACCTCTCCACCCGCGAACTGTTCAAGGCGCTCGGCATCGGCCTGACCGAGGTTCCGGACTGGTTTTGCTGCGGTGCCACTCCGACCCACAACGTCGACGAACTGCTGTCTCTCTCGCTCTGCGCCAAGAACCTGGAACTGGCCGACAAAGTCGAAGGTGACCTGGCAGTTGCCTGTGCCTCCTGCTTTTCACGGCTCAAGTTCACCCAGCACACGCTGGGAGAGAACGCCACCAAGCTCAAGCAGGTGGAAAAAGCCATCGACGCCCCGGTCAAACTTGACGGCAAGGTCAAACACCTGTTGGAGATCCTGTCCAAAGATTTCGGTCTGGAGAAGATTGCCGCCTCAGTCAAGAAACCGCTCTCCGGCCTCAAGGTCGCGTGCTACTACGGCTGCCTCCTGACGCGTCCGACCGACGTCCCGAATCTCGACGACACCGAAACTCCCACCATCATGGAACGGGTTGTCGAAGCAGCAGGCGCTGAAACCGTCTCCTGGACCCATCGCCTTGAATGCTGCGGCGCCAGCTTCACCCTGTCTCATCCCGGCGTTGTCATCCAGTTGACCAACGCTGTCCTCGACTCCGCCAAAGCCGCCGGCGCCGACTGCATCATGGTTGGCTGTCCTCTCTGCCACGGCAACCTGGACATGCGCCAGCAGGAGATCGAAGGAGTCTACCAGACCAGCTACAACCTGCCGGTCTTTTATCTTACCCAACTGGTCGGCCTGTCCGTCGGACTTGGTCCGGACAAACTTGGATTAGACGCCATGATCGTCAATCCGACGCCGCTATTGAAAGAGAAGGGGTTACTGTAGCATGTCAAGAATAGGCGTATTCATTTGCCATTGCGGCGAGAACATATCCAGAACCGTCGATGTCGTGCGCGTAGCGCAGGAAGTCGGTACCCGGCCCGGTGTGGCCTTCTCTACCGACTACAAATACATGTGTTCCGACCCCGGCCAGAACCTGCTGAAAAAAGCCATCCAGGAACAGAAACTCTCCCACGTCGTGGTTGCCGCCTGCAGTCCGCGCATGCACGAGAGAACCTTCCGAAAAGCCGTTGAATCAGCAGGTCTGAACCCGTTTTTGTGCGAAATGGCCAATATCCGTGAACACTGCTCCTGGGTTCATGAAAACATAGAAGAAGCCACCGCCAAAGCGGTCGACATCGTCGGTATGATGGTCGAGAGGGTCAAGAAAAACCGCGTCCTCCCCGCCATCACCGTGCCGGTAACCAAGCGATCCCTGATCATCGGCGGCGGCATCGCCGGAATTCAGGCTGCTCTCGACATAGCCGACGCCGGCCACCAGGTAGTTCTCGTTGAGCGGGAGCCCTCCATCGGTGGCCACATGGCGCAGCTTTCCGAAACATTTCCGACCCTGGACTGCTCGCAATGCATCATGACCCCTAAAATGGTCGATGTCGCCAATCATCCCAACATCACTCTGCACACCTACTCGGAAATCGAGCTGGTCGAAGGGTTTATCGGCAACTTTCAGGTCACCATCAAAAAGAAAGCCCGCTCCGTCGATGAAGACAAATGCACCGGTTGCGGCGTCTGCATGACCAAATGTCCTCAGAAAAAGATCCCGAATAAATTTGACTGCAACCTCGGTATGCGTCCGGCCATTTACGTACCCTTTCCCCAGGCCGTGCCGAACACCCCCGTTATCGACCGTGACAACTGCACCATGTTCAAAACCGGCAAATGCGGCGTCTGTCAGAAAGTCTGCGGCCCCGGCGCCGTCGATTTCGAACAGCAGGACAGGCTGATCGTTGAGGCGGTCGGAGCCATTGTCGTCGCCACCGGCTTCGAACTCTACACCATCGACGAAAAGCCGGAAAACTCCCCCATCAAAGGGTACGGCGAATTCGGATACGGCAAGATACCCGACGTTATCGACGGCATGACCTTTGAGAGGCTGGCCTCAGCCTCCGGCCCCACCGGTGGCAAGATCCTGCGCTCCGACGGCAAAGAGCCGAAGCAGATTGTCTTCATCCAGTGTATCGGCTCCCGGGCCCGCGATAAGGGGATCAGCTACTGCTCCAAGGTCTGTTGCATGTACACGGCCAAACACACCATGCTCTACCATCACAAGATTCATGACGGTCAGGCCTACGTCTTCTACATGGATGCCCGCACGCCGGGAAAAAGCTATGACGAATTCTGGAGACGGTCGATCGAAGAAGAGGAAGCGGTCTACATTCGCGGCATGGTTTCCCGGCTTTACCAGAAAGGGGACAAAATCGTCGTCATGGGGAGCGACATCGCCGCCGGCATCCAGGTGGAGATCGAAGCCGACATGGTTGTCCTTGCCACTGCCGTGCAACCCCAAAAGGGAGCCGACCTGCTGGCCCAGAAACTGGGTATATCCTACGACAAATACAACTTCTACTCCGAAGCCCACGCCAAACTGCGCCCGGTCGAATGCGCCACTGCAGGAATATATCTGGCCGGAGCCTGCCAGGGACCGAAAGACATCCCGGAAACCGTATCCCAGGCCAGTGCCGCAGCCGCAAAAGTTATGACCCTCTTCTCGAAAGACCAGATGGAGCGTGAACCGATCGTAGCCAAGGTCCGCGAAGCCGGCTGCGTCGGCTGCTTTGCCTGCAAGAAGATCTGTGCCTACGGTGCCATAGAGGAAAAGGAAATCCGTGACCGCCAGGGGAATCTGGTCAAGGTAGTCGCCTACGTCAACCCCGGCGTCTGCGCTGGCTGCGGCACCTGTCAGGCCACCTGCCCGTCGAAAAGTATCGAGCTGGACGGCTACACCGATGAGCAGATTGTCGCGATGATAGAAGCACTGTAAAAAAATAGGGGCAACCCCGCGTGGTTGCCCGCCTTTCCGATTGTTGTAACGACAGGGCGACCACACGGGTCGCCCCTACGAGGAATACATGCACCCAGAAAAACAAAAACATGACTTCGAACCAAAGATAATCGCCTTCGTCTGCACTTGGTGCACCTACGCCGGCGCCGACCTGGCCGGCACGAGCCGCATGCAATACCCGGCCAACGTACGGGTTCTGAAATTCCCCTGCACCGGCCGCATCGACCCGGTCTTTATCCTGAAAGCTTTCCAGCAGGGTGCCGACGGCGTACTTGTTTCCGGGTGCCACCCGGGTGACTGCCACTACATCGCCGGCAACTTCCATGCGAGACGGCGATTTGCCGCCTTCAGGAAACTGCTCGAATTCGTCGGCGTCGATCTGAACCGCCTGGAATTCTCCTGGGTCTCGGCTGCGGAAGGGGGCAAATGGGTGGAAATCGTTACGAATCTGACTGAAAAGGTCCGCGCCATGGGGCCAATGACGGAATTCAAGGAACTGGCGCTGGAAGAACAGTGGTCCGGTGTCATCAACACATCGGAATTACAGGAAGCGTATAATTCAATTTAAAGGCATCTCACCGCAGAGGACGCAGAGTAACGCAGAGGGCAGTCAAAACCAAAATCTTAGAGAATGAGGTCAAACCAAACCCTTCTTTTTGCCTTTGTCTTCCTCTTCATCATCTGCGGTAAATAAAGGTGTTTACTACATGACACAACCAATCGACACAACCATCTACACCACCATTACCGCGGCCATCCAGGCCGAGGCGCAGCGCATCCTCTCCGGAGGTGACGTCACTGCGGTGATTGGCTATGCCGCTGCCCGCCGTAAAGGCTCGGTCCAACCGATCGTCATCACCGATGCAACGGCAGCGGACAAATTGATCTTCACCCCTGCCAGCCTCAACAACCTGGCCCTCTACCTGACCAAAGCCAAAAAGGATATTCCCAAAAAGGGAAAGATCGGCATCATCGTCAAAGGATGCGACTTGAAAGCTATTATCGGGCTGATTGGGGAATCGCAGCTGAAACGCGAAGATCTCTACCTGATCGGCGTCCCCTGCGTCGGGGTGCTGGCATCTGCCGTTCAACCGGCAACCACACTGACGTCAGAGACTATAGCCCCCAAATGCACCGAGTGTAACGCCCACCTGCCGACCGGCTGCGATTACGTACCGGACGTAACACTGCCGGTAGAACCGCTGCAGGCAGGGAAATACGCCGCCGAAATCGCCCGACTGGAAGCGCTGACCCCGGCCGAGCGCTGGGCCTACTGGAAAGAACAATTCGCCAAATGCATCAAATGCTACGCCTGTCGTCAGGTCTGCCCCTTCTGCTTCTGCGAACAATGCCTCTGTGACCGCAACAAGCCGCAGATGGTTGAATCAACGCCGCGTCCGGCAGGCAACACCGCCTGGCATATTGTCCGTGCCATGCACCTGGCCGGCAGATGCTCCGGCTGTGCCGAATGCGAACGGGTCTGTCCGATGGACATCCCCCTGAATCTGCTGAACCGTAAAATGGCTCAGGAACTGAAGGAACTGTATGACTACGAAGCCGGCTTCGAAGTTAATGATAAAGGGCCGCTGGCAAGTTATGAAGAGAAAGATGATCAGAGCTTTATAAAATAGAATTGCAACAGCAACGTAACCGCAAAGACCCGAAGAACGCAAAGAACGGCAACACTCTTTTTAGGTTCAAACAGGAAAGTCGTTTCTATGATTTTAGTTTCCTTTGCGTCTTTGCGGTAAGGACGTTTTTTAAAGGCCAATTATGCAAAAATACATCTCGCAACAAAACCTGACCACTCTCCTGGATACCCTGATTAAACAGGGTACCCGTGTTGTTGCTCCGCACATGAATGCCGGTGTCCCACTCTACGAACCGCTCACAAGCGCACATGACATGGTTACCGGCCAGTTGCCTCGCCGTTCCGTCAAGGAGGCATTCTTTCCGGTCTGCGAAGACATCATGTCCTACGAAAAAGAGGGGCAGAAGGTTAGTGTGAAGGATATCGATCCCGCGCGGTTCCCGGAGACCGTTCTGGTTGGAGTCACTCCCTGCGACGCTTCAGCTATTCCTGTGCTGGATTCAGTCTTCTCCTGGGACTACAAGGATGAATTCTTCCTGGAGCGGAGAAAGAAGACCACCATCATCGGCCTGGCGTGCACCACCGCCGACGACGCCTGCTTCTGCACCGCGGTCGGACTCTCTCCGGGCGAACGCAAAGGAAGCGATTTATTCCTGACTCCGCTGGAAGGTGGCGGCTACGCCTGCGAAACCTGTAGTGACAAAGGTGAAACCCTGATAGCAGCTCACAAGGAACTCTTTTCCGAACCGACCAGTGCCAAAGCGCTGCCGCTGGCCGTCCCACAGACGGAGCAGATCGATTTGAAAAAGGTCAAAACCTGGCTGGGCGAACACTTCGAAGATCCACTCTGGGACGGCATCGCAACCCGCTGTGTCGGCTGTGGCGCCTGCGCCTTTGTCTGCCCCGCCTGTCACTGTTTCGATATCGTAGACGAAGGGACGGAAAAAGCCGGCAAGCGCCGTAAAAGTTGGGATGCCTGCGGCTTCTGGAAATTCACCCACCACGCTTCGGGACACAACCCGCGCGACATGCAACCGAAGCGGTACCGCAACCGGATCATGCACAAGTTCAAATACTATGACGACAAATTCGGGCAGACCCTCTGTACCGGCTGCGGCAGGTGCGTACGTGTCTGCCCGGTCGGAATCGACATTGCTCAGATAGTCAGCGACATCAGCAATAAATAAATTCAAAAGCATTCGCCGCAGGGGACGCAGAGACGCGCAGAGGAAGACAAAAACAAAATTTGATTTAAACCCCAAAACATTAAGACTTTTGTTTTGACTTTTCTCTGCGTTCCTCTGCGTACTCTGCGGTAAGATAAGGCTTATAAAATGTGTGATAATACCAACAAGAACATCTACCTCCCCTATCTGGCTACTGTTGCCGAGGTTATCGACGAAACTCCGGACGTGCGTACTCTCAAGCTGGTGTTTCAGGAAGAACAGGTCAGAGACAGCTTTGTCTACCGTGCCGGCCAGTTTGCCGAATACTCCGCTTTCGGCGCCGGTGAATCCACCTTCTGCATCGCCTCATCCCCCACCAGGAAAGGGTACATTGAATGCTGCTTCCGCTCGGTAGGGCGAGTGACGGAAGAGTTGCGTCGTTTGGAAGAGGGCGATACCCTGGGGGTGCGCGGGCCATACGGAAACTCGTTTCCGATTGAAGAGTTCTACGGCAAGAACCTGGTCTTTGTTGCCGGTGGTATTGCACTGCCGCCGCTCCGGACCCTGATCTGGAACTGTCTTGATCTGCGCGACAAATTCGGCGACATCACGATAGTGTATGGAGCAAGGACAGAGGCCGATCTGGTGTATAAACGGGAGCTGAAGGAGTGGCAGGAACGAGCGGATGTCAGGCTGGTCAAGACGGTTGATCCGGGCGGCAACGGGCCGGAATGGGACGGCGAGGTCGGGTTTGTCCCGACAATTCTTGAAGAGGCGGCGCCATCTTCCGAAAACACGATAGCGCTGGTGTGCGGACCACCGATTATGATCAAGTTCACGCTGCCGGTGTTGGAAAAATTGGGATTTGGCGACGAGCAGGTCTATACGACGCTGGAAAACCGGATGAAATGCGGTCTGGGCAAATGCGGTCGCTGCAATGTGGGGAATGTGTATGTCTGCAAGGATGGCCCGGTTTTTACCGCAAAGCAGGTTAAGGGAATGCCGATGGAGTACTAAATGCTCACAGTTTGAGGGGCATCGCAGAGATTGTGCCGAGTGTTGTGCGTACCATAAAGGAACTTTGATCAACAGGGCGACGGTTTAAACCGTCGCCCTGTTGACGTGTTTGGATGTCGAAAACGAATGTTGGTATTTCGACTGTTTGCATACTCGTGCTTCCACAGAATGAGACAGGTTTCGAGTGATAAAAAATATGAAAAAAATATGCTTGACGATAAATAGGTAATGTGGTACCAATTTGCTTAAATTTAACACGAAGGAGGATTTATGTCCAAGTCAGCGTTCCGTTGGTCCATGACCGCCGTAGGTGAGCCCCTGGTAAGGAGCGAGTTTGATCTGGTCCAGCCGGGTGAAGGGGAAGTGACGGTTGAGGTAGCCGGCTGCGGAGTATGCCACACGGATCTGGGGTATTACTACGATGGCGTGCGTTTTAACCATGCACCGCCACTAACGCTTGGCCATGAAATCAGCGGCCGGGTAATTGCTACAAGTAAAGGGGCTGAAGCCTGGCAGGGCAAGGCTGTATTGATACCAGCCGTTATTCCGTGCGGGGTCTGCGATCTTTGTCTCTCCGGACATGGCACCATTTGCCGCCAACAGCGGATGCCGGGCAACGATATTCAGGGTGGCTTTGCTTCCCATATCACGGTGCCGGTGCAAGGTCTCTGTCCTGTTGATGAACAAAAGCTTGCTGCTGCGGGACTGGAACTGGCCGACATCTCTGTTGTCGCAGATGCCGTAACCACACCATATCAAGCCGTCGTTCAGTCGGAGGTACAACCGGGTGATCTGGCCATAGTTATCGGCATCGGCGGGGTAGGGGGGTATGCGGTTCAGGTTGCCAAGGCTTTTGGCGCCACCGTTGTGGCGATTGACGTCGATCAGGTAAAGCTTGACAACATGGCCAACTACGGCGCCGGCCTGACCATAAACTCCCGGGAGGTACAGGGGAAAGATCTGAAGAAGGCTATCCTGGCTTTTGCTAAAGAAAAAGGACTGCCTCAAACATGCTGGAAGATCTTTGAATGTTCAGGCACAGTCCCCGGCCAGGAAACCGCTTTTGGACTTTTGACCTTTGGCGCCACTCTGTCGGTAGTCGGCTTCACCATGAACAAGATTGAACTGCGTCTCTCCAATCTGATGGCCTTCCATGCAAGGGCGTTGGGCAACTGGGGTTGCCTGACCGAACTCTATCCGGCCGCTCTTGATCTGGTGCTTGACCAGAAGATCGCCCTGGCCCCTTTTATCGAGAAGCATCCGCTTGACAACATTACTCAGGTTTTTACCGACGCCCATGAGCACAAGCTTACCCGTCGCGCTATCCTGGTTCCCAATCCCTAAGGAGAAAAGACAATGAGTGAAACTCCTCTTAAAGTATCGCTGGAGCGTGAGGGTCAACTGCTCTGTCTGACTTTGGCCCGCCCTAAAGCCAACATTGTGGATGCCGCCATGATCGCGGCTCTGCGAACGGCACTCACCGAATATCTGCCGCAACCGAAACTCAGGGCGGTACTGCTGGCGGCAGAAGGTCCGCACTTCAGTTTCGGCGCCAGTGTGGATGAGCATATGCCCGAGTTGTGCGCCGGAATGCTCAAGTCGCTACACGCATTAGTGCTGCAACTGGTCGCAAGCCCGGTACCCGTTCTTGTTGCCGTAAAAGGGCAATGTCTGGGCGGAGGGCTGGAAGTTGTTCTGTCCGGTAATCTGATCTTTGCTGCTCCAGGAGCCATGCTGGGACAGCCTGAAATCAAGTTGGGGATATATGCGCCGGCCGCCTCCTGTCTGCTTCCGGAGCGGATCGGTCAAGCCCAGGCCGAGGATATTCTCTTCTCGGGGCGCAGTCTCACCGCCGAAGAGGCACTGCGGATTGGTCTGCTGACGGCGGTTGCAGAAGATCCGGACCAGGCCGCGCTGGCCTATTTTGATCAGTATCTGGCTCCGTTGAGCGCCAGTGCGATCCGGTTTGCGGTTCGGGCAGCGCGCACCGATCTTGTAAAGAGGATTGCTGCAAGAATTGCTGATGTGGAAAAGTTGTACCTTGAAGAACTGATGGCAACCCATGATGCCGTTGAAGGACTTACTTCTTTCGTCGCCAAGCGTCCGGCTGTATGGCAGGATCGTTAAAATCAACAACAACGTAACTCAAATTCAAGCAGCGTACAAAAAAAGGAGGATTACATGGAACTCAAGGGAAAAAATGCAATTGTAACCGGTGCGAGTCTCGGGATTGGCAGCGCCATCGCCCTGGATCTGGCAAAGAACGGCGCCAACGTCGCCATCAACTATCGTAAACACAGCGAAGAGGCAAATGCCATCTGTGACCAGATCAAAGCGCTGGGGCAGAAAGCCATTGCAATCAAGGCCGACGTTGCGAACTTCACCGACGCCCAGGCGATGGTGGACAAAGTGGTAGCTGAATTCGGCAGTGTCGACATTCTGGTAAACAACGCCGGCGTCAACCGCGACTCGGTTATCTGGAAAATGACTGAAGAACAGTGGGACGATTGTCTCGCCATCAACCTGAAAGGGTATTTCAACTACTGCCGCGCTGTTGCACCTTTGATGAAGGAGCAGGGGAGCGGTAAAATCGTCAACGTTACCTCCATCAACGGCATGCGCGGCAAGTTCGGCCAGACGAACTACTCCGCGGCAAAAGCCGGTATTATCGGCCTCACCAAGGCTCTTGCCCGTGAACTGGCAAAATCAAATGTCAACTGCAACGCTATTGCCCCCGGCCTGATCGAGACCGAGATGATGAAGGCCCTGCCGGAAGATGTTAAACAGAAATCCCTGGCCGACATCGTACTGGGCCGCATGGGTCAGCCGGAAGAAGTAGCCTGGCTGGTAACCTTCCTCTGCACCGAAAAATCACGCCATATCACCGGCGAATGCATCAAGGTAGACGGCGGTCAGTACATTTAATCAAACAAAGTTCTCTCACTTTTATGGAGGTTCCAATGCGTGAAGCAGTAATTATCGATGCTGTAAGAACACCGGTCGGAAAATTCGGCGGTGCGTTGAAAAGTGTTCGTTCCGACGATCTGGCGGCACACTGTATTTCCGAACTTGTTAAGCGTAACAACCTCGACGCGAGCCTGATCGAGGACGTGATCCTCGGCTGTACCAACGGGGCTGGCGAAGACAATCGTAACGTCGGTCGCATGGCGGCACTGTTGGCCGGACTGCCATATTCGGTCGCCGGTCAGACAATCAACCGACTCTGCGCCTCCGGTCTGAACGCCGTGAATAGCGCCGCTCAGGCCATCAAGGTCGGCGAAGGCGACATCATCATCGCCGGCGGCACCGAGTCCATGACCCGCGCACCTTTCGTCATGGCCAAAGCCGAATCGGCATTTTCCCGTGACATAAAAGTATTCGACACGGTAATTGGGTGGCGTTTCACCAACCCCAAAATGACCGAAGCATACGCCAAGGAAGGTATGGGCGAGACCGCCGAAAACGTCGCGGTACGGTATGGCCTCACCCGTCTTGAGCAGGACGAATTTGCCGTAGCTACCCAGCACAAATGGGCCGCAGCCGATGCTGCCGGTAAGTTCAAGGACGAAATCGTACCGGTCATATTACCACAGAAAAAAGGGGATCCGATCATCGTTGACCGTGACGAATTTCCGCGTGGCGATGTTACCCTGGAGCAACTGGCCAAACTGCCTGCCGCATTCAAGAAAGACGGTACCGTAACCGCCGGAAACTCCAGCGGTATCAACGACGGCGCCGCTGCAGTACTGCTGATGGAAGCCGAAACAGCCAAACGTTTGGGCTACAAACCGCTCGTACGAATTGTCGCCAGTGCCGTTGCCGGCTGTGATCCCTCATACATGGGGCTTGGTCCTATCCCGGCTGTTCAGAAGGTGCTTCAGCGTGCCGGACTCAAGATCGAGGATATTGACCTTTTCGAACTGAACGAAGCATTTGCCGCCCAATCCATCCCGTGCATTCGCGAGCTTGGTATTGATCCGGCTAAGGTAAACGTCAACGGCGGTTCGATTGCGATCGGTCACCCGCTCGGTTCCACCGGCGCCCGTATCACAGCGACGCTGGTTCATGAAATGAAACGTCGCGGTTCGCGCTACGGCCTCGTGTCGTTGTGCATCGGCGTTGGCCAGGGCATTGCAACAATCTTTGAGAGAGTGTAAACAAAAGATGGGAGGTGTCATGGCGTGCCCATGGCACCTCCCATTTTTTTTGGGAACAAATAATGGCTGATGATCGTTCCGGATGTTCGATGGATCGTTGTCCGACCATTCCCCAAGATATCATAGATGTTCATATGCACTGTTTTACCGGGCGACTGCATGCGGATGCCGTAGCTCGTGACCTCGAAAAATTACGCAGAAGTGGCCTTCGAAATATCGTCGTAGCCGGAACGGTTAATACCCACCTGGATGCGGGCGCCATGCTGAGTCTTATTGGCGACTTTGTTGAAAATCGTGGTGACCCCAATTATAACGAAGAAGAGAATCTCCTTGAATTCTCACGGGTATCAGCTCCCTTTATTCTCCCTTTCGTAGACACCCGGAGCTTGTGGGGTGACGTCTCGACTGTTCTGACCGGCTACATCAATCAGGGATTCAAAGGTATCAAAGGTATTTATCTTCCTGACGAAGAAAACGATATTGGCGCCAGAGGCGTTCCTGAAGTCCTCGGAATATCTTTGCAACAGTACGTTAAGAGGGAATGGGAGATTTTATCCTTTGCCCATGCCCATGATCTTCCGGTGTTGTATCACATGGACTCCAGGAAACACGGAAATGTGATGGCAGCGATTCTGGACGATTTTCCCGCACTAAGGATAAATTTTGCTCACTTGGGGATTGGACGCAAGACGCTTGCTCCCATGCTCGACCGATTTCCGAATGTCTTTACCGATATTGCGAATCTGCTCCCCCATATGAAAAATAATCCTGCAAGCTACCGTGATTTTATCATGCACTACCCGGATCGGGTCTGCTTTGCCTCTGACGCTTTTCTCTATCAGCCTGAGAAGGTTTTGGACTATGTGGGCATGGTAAAGGAACTGAATTTGCCGGAGGAAACGCAGGCACAGGTGTTTAACGGCAATCCTGCACGGTACTTGGGGAATGCCCTGCCAGGTTGATGATAGCGCCTGACTTCCAGGAGGAAACATGAAATTTACCGGGACAGATTCCTATATCGCCACTGATGATCTGATGCTGGCGGTCAATTCAGCCATGGTTCTGGGCCGTCCCCTGCTGGTCAAGGGGGAACCGGGCACCGGCAAAACCATGCTTGCCGAAGAGGTCGCGAGGGCGCTTGGCAAGCCGCTCTTCCAGTGGCACATAAAATCGACCACCAAGGCTCAACAGGGGCTTTACGAGTATGATGCGGTTTCTCGCCTGCGCGATTCCCAGCTTGGAGACCCGCGAGTTCACGATATCGCCAACTATATTGTCAAGGGCAAACTGTGGGAGGCTTTTGAGGCGGATTGCCAGACCGTGCTGCTGATCGATGAAGTTGACAAGGCTGATATCGAGTTTCCCAACGATCTCCTGCGCGAACTGGACCGGATGGAGTTCTATGTCTACGAGACGCAGCAACTGGTGCAGGCGAAAAACCGTCCCATTATCATCATTACCAGCAACAACGAAAAAGAACTTCCCGACGCCTTCTTGCGCCGCTGTTTCTTTCACTATATCCGCTTCCCCGACCGGGAAACACTGGAGCAGATCGTCAACGTACATTATCCGGATATCAAAGCGACATTGATGAAAGAGGCTTTAGAACTGTTTTTGGGGGTGCGGGATACCCCGGGATTGAAGAAAAAACCCTCTACCTCCGAGCTGCTGGACTGGTTGAAAATTCTGTCTGCAGAGCAGATTTCCGTCGAAGCCTTGAATAGCAGCCGGAGAGAACGACAGATCCCACCGCTGCATGGAGCACTCATCAAGAACGAACAGGACGTGCAACTCTTTCGATATCCGACCCGGCGTACAGGTTCCGGTTACTAGTCGACCCATGCTGATCGATTTTTTCCTCCGTCTGAAGGAGGCCAAGATTCCCGTCACTCTCATGGAGTTTCTCACCCTTCTTGAGGCTCTGGAGCAACGGCTGACATTCGGCAATGTGGATGAGTTCTACTATCTGGCCCGGCTCTGTCTGGTAAAGGACGAAAGTCATTTTGATAAATTCGACCGGGTTTTTCTGGAATACTTTCATGGTGTAAACAACCTGGCGGCAGAGCTTGATGGGGAAATCCCGGAGGAGTGGCTGCGCAAGCTGGCGGAACGGTTTCTGTCCGAAGAGGAAAAGCAGCAGATCAAAGCCCTCGGCGGTCTGGACAAATTGCTTGAGACCCTGAAGAAACGCTTGGAGGAGCAAAAGGAGCGGCATCAGGGGGGGAGCAAGTGGATAGAGACCGGGGGGACTTCACCCTTTGGCGCCTATGGCTACAATCCGGAAGGTATCCGGATTGGGCAGGCGGAATCACGTCACCACAGGGCCGTAAAGGTGTGGGAAAAGCGCGAGTTCAGGGACCTGGATCCATCTGTCGAACTTGGCACGCGCAACCTCAAGGTTGCCTTGCGCCGTTTACGCAATTTTGCCCGGGAAGGGGCGCAGACGGAACTGGATCTGCCGGGGACGATTCGAGCAACCGCCGGTAATGCCGGATATCTGGATCTTAAGATGGTGCCGGAACGGCATAACAAGGTTAAAGTACTGTTGTTTCTGGATGTTGGCGGTTCCATGGACCCCCATGTGGAGGTTTGTCGGCAGCTTTTTTCCGCAGCTCGCAGTGAATTTAAACATCTTGAATATTTCTATTTTCACAACTTTATCTATGAACGGGTCTGGCGCGAGAACAGTCGCCGCTGGAACGTGCATCTTCCCACGGAAGACGTGATCCACCAGTTTGGCTCCGACTACAAGTTGATCATTGTCGGCGACGCCACCATGAGCCCATACGAGATACTAACTGCCGGTGGCAGCGTGGAACATCAAAATGCCGAACCAGGTGCGGTGTGGCTCAAGCGACTTCTGGACCAGTACCATGATGCTGTCTGGCTTAATCCGGAGCCGCAGGCCGAGTGGGACTATACCGATTCGGTCAGGATTACCGCAAAGATGATGACAAACCGGATGTATCCCCTGAATCTGGATGGCCTAGACCGTGCGATCCGCTATTTGAGCAAATGATCACCACCATGAAAGTAGCTATATGAACAAGACCAACTACATCATTCAGGCTGTATCCCATGCCCTCGACCTGCTGGAGCAGTTTCAGCAGGGTGACACCGAATTCGGTATCACCGAGCTGAGCAACCGGCTCAAACTGCAGAAGAACAACGTATTCCGCTTGCTTGCCACACTCAAGTCCCGGCATTACATCGACGTGAACACTTCAACCGGCAAGTACCGTTTGGGACTTAAGACCCGCGAGTTGGGCCAGGCCGCCATCCAGCAGACCAATTTTATCAATCTCGCGCGACCGGTACTGCAAAGCCTCAAGGAACAGTCGGGAGAAACCTGCTATTTTTCGGTAATCAGGAATGCCCATACCTATTACCTGGATGGCATCGAAACCGACCTGCCGGTGCGGGTGGTTCATCGCATCGGCAGTCGCCGTCCCCTGCACTGTACTGCGGCGGGCAAGGTGCACCTGGCGCATATGTCGCCCGATGAGCTGAACCGTTTTTTCAGCTCCGGCGAACTGGTGCGGTTCACCGCTCGTACCACTACCAACAAGATTACGTTGCAAGGCGAATTGGCAATGATTGCAGCTCAGGGTTATTCCGTCGAAGATCAGGAACACGACAGCGGGGTTATCGAGTTGGCGGCGCCAGTTTTTGATCGCAGTGGTTCCATCGTCGGCGCACTCAGTATTTCCGCTCCGACCATGCGGGTGACCGGCAGTCGTCTGGCCCGTGAACTGGTCCCCCTGGTTTGTCGCGAAGCGACCGGTCTGTCCGGCAGAATCTGCTTGGGGAACTTTGATTCCGAGTCTGACACTACCGCCTTCCAACCGCGAGAGACAACGGGCGGAAGCCGCAAGCTCCCGGTCCGGCCTCATATGCCGCGCAGGACAAAGAGTGTTGCTGAACCATGTCAAACACGGTAGACTGTACCCTAAAAACGTAAGGAGGCATCATTGATCATTTCCAACGTTAAACCCGAGGGGGAATTGCTTCTCCGGACATCGCCGATGACGGGCGACACAAATGCGAACGGCGACATCTTCGGAGGGTGGATCATGTCGCAGATGGACATTGCCGGCGGCATGCTGGCAATAGAAATTACCGGCGGTCGTACCGTAACCATTGCGGTGGATGCCATGAAGTTCATCAAACCCGTAAAAGTCGGAGACGTTGTCTGTTGCTACGGAAAAGTTACCAGGATTGGAAACACATCCATTAGCATCAAGCTGGAGGTTTGGGTGAAACCCTGTTTACGGGAAATTGATAAAGAAAACGAATTCTTTATAGTTACAGAAGCTTCGTTCACGTATGTGGCTGTTGATCATGAAGGACATAAACGACCGTTCCAAAAACCTGCTCAGAAAATAGCCGCTTGAATATGTAACAAAACCGAAGTTTAGAAGGAACACCATGTCAGTATCAACGATAGAAGCGGCAATAGAGGATATCCGCCAGGGCAGGATGGTCATACTGGTTGACGATGAAGATCGTGAAAATGAAGGCGACCTGACCATGGCAGCTCAGATGGCCACACCGGAAGCTATCAATTTTATGGCCAAACATGGCCGCGGCCTTATCTGCCTGACCTTGACTCAAGAGAAATGTGAGGAACTCGGCTTGCGGCCGATGGTGCGTGACAATACATCTCCATTTGAAACAGCCTTCACCGTTTCGATAGAAGCAAAAAGAGGCGTCACTACCGGTATATCCGCGGCTGATCGCTCCCATACTATCCTGACGGCAGTGGCAGACGCTGCCGGCGCCGGCGATCTGGTCAGTCCCGGCCACATATTTCCGCTGCGAGCCAAGCCTGGCGGGGTACTGGCTCGTACCGGGCAGACGGAAGGTTCTGTCGATCTGGCTCGATTGGCAGGGTTAAAACCTGCCGGCATTATTTGCGAAATTATGAATGACGATGGCACGATGGCCCGCATGCCGGAACTGAAAACGTTTGCTAAAATTCACGGAATAAAGATTTGTACCATTGCCGATCTCATTGCTTACCGTCTTAAAAACGAAATTCTGGTGCGTAAAGTTGCAGAGGCACTGCTTCCATCCCGCTATGGTGGCGATTGGAGGGCGATCGCCTTTGATAATGATATCGATAAGCTTGATCATCTGGCATTGGTCAAGGGTGAAATTAATTCGGAGGAACCGGTTCTGGTACGGGTGCACTCGGAATGTCTGACCGGAGATGTCCTTGGCAGTCTGAGATGTGACTGTGGTGAACAGTTGCACCGGTCCATGGCAATGATTGAACGGGAAGGTACCGGCGTTATCATATATATGCGCCAGGAAGGTCGTGGTATTGGGCTTGTCAACAAACTCAAGGCGTATGAACTTCAAGATAAGGGACTTGATACCGTTGAGGCAAATCTGGAACTGGGGTTCAAGGCTGATATGCGCGATTACGGCATCGGCGCCCAGATTCTTTTGTCGCTCGGTATTCACAAGATGTGTCTGATGACCAATAATCCGAAAAAGCTGATCGGCTTGCAAGGATACGGCATTGACATCGTGGAACGGGTTGCTATTGAAGCGGTTGCCACCCTGTCCAACCAGGATTATCTGAAGACAAAACGTGATAAAATGGGGCATCTGCTGGAGAACCTGTAACAAGGGGGATGTTCATTGTATATTAAAAAAGGCGACCGCCAGGTCGCCTTTTTTAATATATCCATTTCAGTCAACACATCAGTGGCGCGATATTTCCTCCAGATTACTGGCAATCACGGTAGCCGTTGCCGCCTGCTCCTCGGATGCCGTTGCAATCTGCGCGATCATGTTCTTAATCTCTTCAATCGACTGAACAATGGAGTTCAGCGATTCTTCCGCCTTGTGGGAAAGCGCTTCTCCTTTTTCCGCCTCGGCCTTGCCCCGTTCAATTGAATCGACTGCCAGTTTGGTGCCGTTCTGAATTTCGGTGACCATGGAGCTGATCTGCTTGGTTGAGGTCATAGTCCGCTCGGCCAAACGGCGTACTTCGTCTGCGACGACGGCAAAACCACGGCCCATTTCTCCGGCCCGGGCGGCTTCGATGGCTGCATTCAGGGCCAGCAGGTTGGTCTGGTCGGCAATTTCGTTGATGACATTAACAAACTCGCCGATCTTTTCCGATGTTGCTCCCAGGTTGCCGACAATTGTTGCTGACGATCTGACAACTTCGGCGACCTTTTGCATCTCGTGAACCGCCTGATTGACAACTTTCTGCCCTTCATAGGCGTTGACGGACACCTGCGAGGCGGAATCCGCGGCGTTACTGGTGTTACCGGCAACCTCGTTAACCGTCATGCTCATCTCTTCCATGGCGGTAGCGATCTGGTGGACCCGCTCCTCAAGATAATTCTTCCGTTCGATCTCTTTGTACTGTTGTTCTTTAACCAGTTTTTCGGAGGTAATATCACTCCAACACGCCATAAAACAGATTACTTTGCTGCTATCGCTGCTGTCCCAGATCGGGTAGGCGGTTGTTTTTAACGTAATGGAGCCTATCGGAATTTCGGCACTGTGCGGCAGATCTGTGCGCGGGTTTGAAAAGAGTCGTTTCACACGCCCCGGATCTTTATGGAACTGGTGGATGGAATTGTTAAAGGCATTGCCGACGTCGTGTCCCCTGAGGCCGGCATTTAACTCGGAACGGTGCCGTTGCATCATCTCTTTCGCCCGCGTATTCATGTAGAATATTTTGTTTTCAGGGGTGGCATCGCAGAGGAGAACAATATTGTCGACGTTATCAATCATTTGCATCAGTTTACTGATTTCGGCATTCTTTTCGATCAATTCTACTTTGTTACCGCCTCCAAAAAAACCCATGGGTACTCTCCTCATCAATTAATTGAAAATTGATCCACCATATCATACCTTTCTGCACCTGCATATGGTTAATTGTTGCCCTGCTTCGCATCAGGAATGCAAGATTCGGAGAATTTCCGGTGAATTTTTTGTATTCCCGGCAGAATAGCTAAAAAATGTTTCACCAGTTGCGGATCGAAATGCAGTTCACTCTGCTTCCTGATCTCCTCGACAGCCGCATCTATGGTCCAGGCTGCTTTATAGGGACGTACGGAGGTGAGGGCGTCAAACACATCTGTGATGGCGGCAATTCGCCCCTCCAGAGGGATTGCATCTCCGGCCAGTTTGCCGGGATACCCGCTGCCGTCCCATTTTTCGTGGTGAGTCAGGGCTATGATCCGGGCTGTCTCAAGAAGTTCATTGTTCGATCCGCCTAAAATATCGGCGCCGATGAGGGTATGTGTCTCCACTATCGTCCGTTCCTCCGGCGTCAATCGTCCCGGTTTCAACAAGATAGTGTCGGAAATGCCGATTTTGCCCAGATCATGCATGGGGCTGGCGTATAACATAAGATCGCACTTCTCCGTGCTCCACCCGATCTGCCGGGCCAACAGGGCGGCGCTGTGGCTCATACGGAGAATATGCCTCCCGGTTTCATTGTCGCGATACTCGGAGGCGCGCCCCAGACGTTGTACGATTTCCAAACGTGATTGGAGCAGTTCGGAGGTGCGTTCACGTACCAACTCCTCCAGAAGCCCTTTCTGGTCGAATGTGAGCCGAAGAGCCAGATGGGCATCGAGCAGGTTTCTGACTCTGGCCAACAGCTCATACCGGTTAAAGGGTTTGCTGAGAAAATCACGGGCGCCTTCACTCAGAGCCCGCATCATAAATTCTTTCCCGGCCTGGGCGGTAAGAACCAGAATGGGGGGGAGCAGCGGGTCACCAAGCTCTCTCAGTTGCGCCATGACCTGATAACCATCCAGATGCGGCATATTGATGTCCAGCAGAATCAGATCGGTCGGTTCGGCGCAGTACGCTTCACGTACCAGACGTGAATCAGCCACGGAAACCAGGTTTGTATATCCTTCGGCGCGCAGCATTTTATCCAGCAGCTTCAGGTTGACCGGTTCGTCGTCAACAATGAGAATCCTGCTGTTAAGGGCGGTTTTAACCGGTGTGATCATTCATTCCCCTCCCGCTCGTCCAGCAGTGCATTAATTACTGCGACGAACCGTTGCAGGTGGATCGGTTTGGTCAGATACCCATCAAAACCGGCCTTGTTTATCCGCAGTACCTGATCCGGCATGGCGTTTGCCGTAACTGCCACCACCGGAATGGAACATGTTTTCGCACTTATTCGCAGGCAGTCAAGAGCTTCGAAACCGTCCATGCCGGGGAGGTTAATATCCATCAGGATCAGATCGGGGAGGGATGACGTTGCCATTTCCATCCCCGTTTCTGCGGATTCGGCCATGAGCAGGTTTATTCCGCCCAGGCCGGACATGATTTTTTTCACCAGCCGCATATTGGCCGGATTGTCTTCAATATACAGCACCTGGCGTTCTCCTGGCAGTGGAACGGGCAGCGGCACTGTTTGCGCATCAGGAGAGGTTTCCAAGGATCCTCTCTGATGATCGATTTCAGCGTGACGGCTGTTCTTGCCGGTCATGGTGTCCGGGCTCCTTTCGGTTCAGCGGCTCGGGGCAATTCCAGCCAGAAATCGCTCCCCTCACCGGGCGTGCTGGCAGCTCCCACGTGTCCCCCCATCGTCTCGATCAACCGCTTGGTAATGGCAAGTCCGATTCCGGTACCCTCCACTTCGCCAAGTTCCTGCCCCAAACGGTGAAACGGCTGAAACAGCTCCGATAAACGTTCCGGTGCTATACCGGCGCCGGTGTCGTGGACATGGATGCGGAGGGAATGCTCGTCCGGCAACTCATATTCCAGACGTATCTGTCCATCTAGGAGTCTGTCGGACTTATCAGCTTTGTAAAAAGTGGCTTCCAAAATTTCGTTCTAAGACAGTGGAAAACACTTTGAATAGCTTGGTACCTTCTCCCCATATTTGTTG